>Ga0315294_10003059_pt1 | contig 18191 bp, 19 predicted proteins | sample YL17G13_40_MG_FD_203626 | JGI IMG/M metagenome (GOLD analysis project Ga0315294, IMG submission 203626) | Sediment microbial communities from Yellowstone Lake, YNP, Wyoming, USA - YL17G13_40 | ecosystem: Environmental > Aquatic > Freshwater > Lake > Sediment | place: USA: Wyoming | collected...
CGTGTCTCCAGCTCGTCATGTTCCTTCATGCGGGATCTAAAAACATTAGCATTAGTATTCATTCAGCCTCGCTTTTGCAATATTTACGCTTTCGTCTTTTATATCAATGCCATCAAACAAACATCCGTGCTTTAGAGCCGCTATTCCGGTAGTTCCGCCGCCGCAAAATGGGTCTAGAATGTATTGACCCGGAAGACAAATCCTCGAGACAATATCATACATGCCGCTCTCGGATTGTCCCCACTCATGGTGTTCCTTCTCGTTGCGATCACTTTCAAATACATCAGTAAACGTTTTTCCGGTGTAATTGCCGTTGGAGAACATAAGTAGCGGCTTCCACTGTGGAACGGCGCGGCGATTAGGAACAGATGATTGTCCGCCAGGAACCAAATATGCCCCGATCCAATAATAGTCTATGCCCTTGCTCATCAATTCGAATATTGTGGAAAGGTGGTAGTGCGGGCACATAGCAATCAACAGCCCGCCAGGTTTCAACCATTCCCTCGCTCGACCTGCAAGCACCCCGTAGAGCGGCAGATATTCCCGTGAATATGGCGGGTCGGTAATAATAAAGTCGTATTTCCGCGGCGGCTGCCACGTATTAATATCGGCCTTCCATACATGCCATCTATCAGACGGCTCAACGGCAGCCCCAAGTGCGGCAATTTCAGCACGCTTCTCTTTCTTCTTCCTCTCTTTGACTTTCTTCTGTGCTTTGTGAGGCGTCAGCTTTCCACTCGCCACTTGCTCAAATAATTCCGGCTCCTCTCTCTCTAACTTGGAAACAATCGCCATTGTGCCTTCACTAACACCGGCGGCCTTAGCAGCCTTCTCTCGAGCATTGATAGGATTAAGGTTTGACAGATCTGTCAAACCTTTTTTGCCTCGGCCCCGAGACAATGATTGATTCTCCTTGCCCTTCTCGTTCCAATACTTCTGTATCTTTATCCCAATCGCCGCACGCTGACCAATCCCCAAATCCCTCCGATTGCTATTCGCATGTACTACAAACTCCAAGGGATCATCGCCGCTAAATTCCACGATGACGGGTTCTACCCCAGCTTCTATGGCAGCCTTATAACGATTGCGCCCGTCCAATATCTTGCCCTCATACAGCCAGATGGACTCCAGTAAACCCTTCTCCGCTATATCTTTGCACAGGTCATCGAATTCTTGACCCTCCATAAGCGGATACGAGTTTGCGATATCATGAAATTCTAGGCTCACAATCACCGGTTCACCCCCACAACCAAGCCCAATAATCCAGAATTATCCACCGGGCCTGCCCGTCTGTGGGCCTGCTCTGTATCTTGATAGGTTTGTTTTAGGTAGCGTTGAAGTACGGTAATTCCCTCATGCCCCATAAGTTTTGCTAAAGTATAGAGGTCAGTTCCATTCCGGAGCATTGCTAATGCAAAAGCCCGACGGAAATCGTGCAAGGATGGCTCTTCCAAATGTGCATCGGCAGCCCCAAGTGCAACAATTTGAGCACGCTGCTCCTGGCGACACCTCTCTTTTTCTTTCTTTTGTGCCTCATGGATGGACATAGCCCCAGCCTCTATGCCTGCAATAACCTCCGGCTGAGCCTTTTCGAGAACCTGCTTGGCAACATGGTCTCTGGCTTGACTTTTTTGTTCAGGAATTTTATCCTGAATAGAATCTACTGGCTTCCTTTTCTGGCGTTCTTTTGCCTCTTGTTCATAGAACGGCAATAAGTCAACTGCCAGACAAGCCCTCTGCGAAGCTATCTGATGGCGACGCTCAATGTTCATGGACACCACAAAAACCACAGGATCATTAAGACTTTGTGAAATCTGCGAAGAAGAGAAAAGCACATATCTTCTGCGACGATGGAGCTTTGACGCTGCTATAATTGTGCTATCGAAGTTGGCTTCAATACCAAAACAGAATTTATTGTCGAAAAAGATGAACTTGACAAGAAATAAAAATGAATAAAAAATGCGAAATCTGTTGGGAAGAACCAGCTACAATCGAGTGTGACGATGGTGTCTGGCGCTGCGATAACTGCGCCATTTCTGCTGGCTACGCCTATCTCGTGGATGAGAAGGATGATCTCTTCGAGGAATTAGAAGAAGACGAGGAAGACGATAATGAAGATTAACCTACACAAACTATCCGGGAATATTGCGCTGGCTTCGTTCATTTACTGCCTTGAGAGCGGTTCATCCCCACGGTTTTAGAGAAAGCGGTATCACCGCGTACTCGCCAATGTAGCTCCACGGTTCACTCCCCCTCTTTGATTGGGAATGATCTCCAACCTTGAGAATTGATGCACTCAGCAGATATGGAAGGATGCTTAAAGTCTGTATACGGGGGCAATATTCGTCCTCCCTCACGCACACGAAAATTCAAGAAAATTTCATTCATGAAAAAGGAAATGGCTTTGCCAGGAAAGACTGAGAAAACAACTTGGAAAGCAAGGCTATGAACGCAAGAGCATGGGTTACTATTTCGGGGCGTATACAGCGTCGCCGTGTCCTACAATTAATCCCCGCGCGTATTTGGAACATTCGGCTTTTTTAGTTTGGATCATTCGCAGCGTTGTTTCACCCCTACGTATGGGGGGACAGTTACTGAGTACACCTATCAGTGTGACCGCTTAACCTTCTGGATTAATCTGGATTTAGTTTCAGTATCCTCTATCGGATCGTAGGTGATGCAACATGTAGAGTTTCATTCTGATACAATACCTGGAGATGACTTTCAGTATCCTCTATCGGATCGTAGGTGATGCAACTCTGACGGGTTGAATCATGCAGCCTCCTTCGGGAACCTTTCAGTATCCTCTATCGGATCGTAGGTGATGCAACTTGACTGGCCTGGAAACACTATCTCGATTTTGGTGACGACCTTTCAGTATCCTCTATCGGATCGTAGGTGATGCAACCTGCTTTTCTCTCCCCACATTTGCTGTCTCTGCAAATCTTTCAGTATCCTCTATCGGATCGTAGGTGATGCAACTTCTTGCCCCCGTTCTCTGAGGGTTCCAAATGGGGCTTTCAGTATCCTCTATCGGATCGTAGGTGATGCAACGATGCAGGCAAAGGGTCATGGAAGCGGACCGACATGCTCTTTCAGTATCCTCTATCGGATCGTAGGTGATGCAACCATCTTGAGCATTTCATGTTATTCTCCTTTCAGAATCTTTCAGTATCCTCTATCGGATCGTAGGTGATGCAACTTTCCGGCGGAGTATTTAGATGAGCGTATAATTTACTTTCAGTATCCTCTATCGGATCGTAGGTGATGCAACCATTTGGATTGACCAGGACAAGTATGCTGGACTGGACTTTCAGTATCCTCTATCGGATCGTAGGTGATGCAACTTTTCGAGTTGTTGTGCCAGGTCTTTCGTGGGGAGCTTTCAGTATCCTCTATCGGATCGTAGGTGATGCAACTTGTATTGATCTTGGGTATCGGCGTTGGGGGTAGGGGCTTTCAGTATCCTCTATCGGATCGTAGGTGATGCAACTAGTGGTGGAGGTTGATTATGATACTGCGTTCCGGTGCTTTCAGTATCCTCTATCGGATCGTAGGTGATGCAACACCTCAACGGCGCGGACCATATCGTACTCAAAGTCATCTTTCAGTATCCTCTATCGGATCGTAGGTGATGCAACCGATAAAATACCGCGATGTGACAATTCGAGCCTACAATAACTTTCAGTATCCTCTATCGGATCGTAGGTGATGCAACTTCTGGTCCATCGGGACCAAGTGGACCCTCGGGACCAAGCTTTCAGTATCCTCTATCGGATCGTAGGTGATGCAACGGATCCAGCGCCCCGGGTCAGCAGGTACGCATCGAACACTTTCAGTATCCTCTATCGGATCGTAGGTGATGCAACAAAACCGTGTGAATGATAAACGTCCGTGCGAGAAGCCTTTCAGTATCCTCTATCGGATCGTAGGTGATGCAACCGATATTTGCGATGTATCATAATGCCTACCACATTCTTTCAGTATCCTCTATCGGATCGTAGGTGATGCAACACCCGACATAGATGTGTTTATTCGCGACCGTGATGAGCTTTCAGTATCCTCTATCGGATCGTAGGTGATGCAACGCTTTGTCGGTCTGGATGTCGTAGTCATCTCCGCTATACTTTCAGTATCCTCTATCGGATCGTAGGTGATGCAACGCAGGGCGAAGGCGACGGGTAAAGGTAAGGCAAGATATCTTTCAGTATCCTCTATCGGATCGTAGGTGATGCAACTAGAGTAGGGCGATATACAACTCGTACTTGGTTGCGCTTTCAGTATCCTCTATCGGATCGTAGGTGATGCAACTTGATCGCCTCGCCCACGTGGTAAAACGTCAGGTAGCTTTCAGTATCCTCTATCGGATCGTAGGTGATGCAACGTTACCGCAGCAATCGAATAGGGCCGCGTGAGTATCTTTCAGTATCCTCTATCGGATCGTAGGTGATGCAACATGCTGTTCGCCCGCGCGCCGAAGGGATTGTTATTGCTCAACTTTCAGTATCCTCTATCGGATCGTAGGTGATGCAACAATCAGCAAAGTCTACACGCGATTACGGGCTGTGGTACTTTCAGTATCCTCTATCGGATCGTAGGTGATGCAACGATGTTCGTCACAAGGACATTTGCGATTGACATAACTTTCAGTATCCTCTATCGGATCGTAGGTGATGCAACGGGGGAGCGGGGGACGCCCGCCCGCGTGTTTCTTTCAGTATCCTCTATCGGATCGTAGGTGATGCAACCATTGTTACCGCAGCAGTCGAAAAGGGCTGCGTGAGTATCTTTCAGTATCCTCTATCGGATCGTAGGTGATGCAACAGCGATGGGGAATGGTGTCGGGGACATGGGATAATTCTTTCAGTATCCTCTATCGGATCGTAGGTGATGCAACGCCGCCGAAAGTAGAGGGATTACTACTGGGATCTAACTTTCAGTATCCTCTATCGGATCGTAGGTGATGCAACCCATCAGCGCTTCAATAGTAGCTCCGTTCGTCAACTTTCAGTATCCTCTATCGGATCGTAGGTGATGCAACTTCGATGGGCCGATTGGATGGGGCGTAGCAGAATTATCTTTCAGTATCCTCTATCGGATCGTAGGTGATGCAACAACACTATTAATGACCCCCGCCGCCCAGGTCGTAACTTTCAGTATCCTCTATCGGATCGTAGGTGATGCAACGAGAACAGGATCGCCAGCCACATGCCCAGACAGCGGCTTTCAGTATCCTCTATCGGATCGTAGGTGATGCAACCTCTCTACTGCACCCAACGGTTTGCGTTAGCGGCGCTTTCAGTATCCTCTATCGGATCGTAGGTGATGCAACCAGCGTAGCCGGTTCCGGCCTTGTTGAGCATCAGGGCTTTCAGTATCCTCTATCGGATCGTAGGTGATGCAACTGGGCGCGTTGGCCTGGGCTGAAGTCGAGAGGCGGACTTTCAGTATCCTCTATCGGATCGTAGGTGATGCAACGAATGGGGAAGGGCAGGCTTACTGGAGGCCGCTTAATACTTTCAGTATCCTCTATCGGATCGTAGGTGATGCAACACCTCGAGACACGTGTAGGGGCCATTCGGCCAGAAGCTTTCAGTATCCTCTATCGGATCGTAGGTGATGCAACCAGATCGTTGGAAATGACGAACTTGATGAACGCGTACCACTTTCAGTATCCTCTATCGGATCGTAGGTGATGCAACAGATTTACCGACCAACACCGAATTAGCTACCGCGCTGCTTTCAGTATCCTCTATCGGATCGTAGGTGATGCAACTTGAATTTCACCAGGAAAGATAAGCAGAAGTGATACTTTCAGTATCCTCTATCGGATCGTAGGTGATGCAACCTATTCGCTGGCTCTGACGGCCTACTTGATTAATCTTTCAGTATCCTCTATCGGATCGTAGGTGATGCAACCGCAGCAATTTTACTACCAATAATCAGCCCCTTTTCCAATATCAGGGTTCTTGGGGCTTGCGAAAGGCTTTTCTAGTGCTTTTGTCAAACTTCAGTTCTTTCCGCTCCGCAAAACCAATTCTGTTCAAAAAGCCAGGCGATTTGCGGCAGTGGGACTAGCAAACATCGTTGCAAAACCGGCGGAATTCGCAGGCCACGCACTTCGCCCGCTGCGGCGTCGGGTCGGGCATGGTCTCGTAGCGCAGCATCCGATGCATGGAATCCAGCGTGGCAGCCAGACGGTCACGCATGCGCTTATCGAACGGGACTTCCTCTGCCTTGCGGCGCGGGATGGAATATAGAAACCCGCGCCGGGCTGTCAGGCCGGATACTTCCTCCAGCATCAGCCCGTAAGCCGCAAGCTGCATTTTGAAGTGGGTTCCGGCAATCTCGGAAAGTTTGTAATCCACCGGGATGACTTCGCCTTTGCCATCCAGCCAGATGACCATATCCACCATGCCGCGCAGTCCCATCCGGTCGGAAACGAGCGGGACGTTAAATTCTCTCCTACCTTCTTCCAGTCCATAAGCGCGCAGGCTGCGCCGCGCCTCCCGGCCTTCCTCGTCGCGTCCGGCCTCGACCCCGGCCTGCATCTTGTACGTGACAGGCCGAACGTCTGGCAGGCAGACGGCGTAATACAGAACGCGCGGGCAGTAGACCCACTGCTTCAAGTCGGTAACACGGAACGGAGCCTCGATGGTTGCCAAGTCCGCAACCACTTTGCCCCGGTTCACATCCGCCGCTTCCTGTACCTGGATCATGTCTGCTCTTTCTCCTTCTGCTCAATCACCTTGCGCTTGACCCAATCGTCCGCGCAGATCGGGAACAACTGGATATTGCCCGGTTTCTTCCCCAGGATTTTCCTGACCTTCAACATCAACTCCTGCTGGTGAGTGGATAGCAGCGACCCGAGAAATGCACTGAACTGGATGCGGTCGAGACCGTAATCCAGGCAGGCGTCGGCGATCTTGCCGCGCTTGCGGTCATCGGGAATATCGTAGACGAGCAGCGTGTTGGGTGCTTTCATCTGCCTCACCATTCCATCTGGAAAGGTTCGTAAGTCAACCGTTCGCCGCGCAGGAAGGTAGCGACGTGGCGGGCTTGCATCTGCATGACTGCGCCCAACGGGTGGCGCTTGCCCTCGAAAGGCACGGCGGTTTCCAGCCGCTCGGTGACTTTTTCGGCCAGCATCCGGCGGGTCTCTTTCGTCAGCAGGCCGCTTTCCTCCCGGTCAAGAGTCACGCTCTTGTTCGCCAGCCCCAAAATGGTGCGGTCCACAACCGCGGCGCGATATTCCTCGATGAAATCGAGTGTCAGGCTGGGCTTGCCGGGCCGGTCCACGTGTAGGAAACCGGCATACGGGTCGAGTCCGGCCAGGACCAGGCAGCGTTCCACCTGACCATAGAGGATGCCATAGGAGTAGTTCAGTGCGGCATTCAATGGGTCCACCGCGCCGCGCCCGGTGCGGCCAGGGAAGGCATATTTTTCGGGGACGACCAGCTTGACCGCGCCCCAATAGCGCTGGGCGGCGCGTCCTTCCAGGCCCATTAACTCGGCCCGCAGGTCCGAGACAGAAGCAGTACCATCCTGCATTTCCGGGTACTGGTGGATGCGATCCACCTCGATCAGTTCGTCGAGCACTTCAGTGGCGCGCAGGCGCATCTCCTTGAAGAGGGCTTCGTCCGTTTCCTTGCGATACTTCGCCATGTACTTCAGCAGGTTGGACTGGTTTTGCAGTTTGCCGGTCACCAGCGCCAGAGCCAGGCGCAAGCCGCGGCTGTCGTTATAGGCCTCCAGTTGCGCCCGGCGGGTGGCCACCGTCCCGGTCAGGCCGGCGCTGTACAGGCTGGCATAAGGTGTGCCGGTGCCGCTGATGAAGTGTATGGGGATGCCGCGCTCGGTGCACTCGCGCACCGCCTCGGCGCTCAGGCTCACGCCCCGGTTGGCAATCACCACCGATTCGAGGTGGAGCAGCGGCGCCTGGGCGAGCTTTTCTTCGCCTTTGGTGACGATCAGGCGTTCGCTGTGCTTTCCCAGGAACGCGCCGTACTGGTCAATGACAAGATGCTGGATGATGGACATTCGACCTCTTTACTTTCTATATCGGAACGTCAATCCACGTTCAACTGGTAAACTCCGTTTCCTTTGGACGTATCCTTCCCCACCTGCGTAATCTCACCCCACAACAGCCAGGGCAGGAGTTCGCGCCAGACTTCGACCGGGGCGCTGTACCAGGCCGGGCCAACCAGCCCGCTGATCCAGGTCGGCTGGCCGGTGCGGCTGGACCCGCTGCGGACGTCCACCCAGCCAGCCTGGCTCTCCACCAGCCGGACACGGTTCGCCAGGTCCCATAACCGCTGGCGTTCCTCGAGCGGGCGTTCCGCTCCCCCGGCGTGCTGGACGGCGAGTTCATCCAATCGTCGCAGGATATGGTTGAAGATCGCGCCGAAATCCGGCGACTTGAGCAAACGCTCTTCCAGGATGACCCGCAGCGGGGTCAGGAAATCCAGCCGCAGGCGAGCGGACCCGTCCCCCAGACTACCGGCGAACTTCTCGGCTGCCTGCAGAATATCGGCATGGGCCACTGGCTGCGCCGGAGGTCGGACGATGTTCTCGCCTTCCTTAAGCACCGTCCAATCTTCGGCGAGCGGATGCTCGGCATGGATGGTCTTCAAGGCGAACCGGCCGCGGCCGGGTCCCACTCCAGTGCGCCCAGTCTCCGGGACAGCCAGCACGAAATAGGGCAGGTAGCGGACCGCATCGCCGAAGAGGGTGATGTGGAAATCGAAAGTCGCGCCCGGCTCCAGATTTTCAAAGACCCTAAAGGTTTTTGCCTGCGGGGAAAAATCTCCAGGAAAAGTAAGCAGTTGGCTGGTATCGGCTGATGGAAAACGGGAGAAACCTTTAGGGTCTTCGGGCAACGGCGGTGTGATCACGTACCCGCGCCGCTCCTGCCCCGGATGGTCATTGGCCGCCACCAACCAACAGACGGGACAGATAGCCAGGTGCGCGGCATCAGATGGGTCACCCGCGCATGTCGCACGCCGCATCACGTTGACCAGCGCCCCGCGCAAATTGCTACCGGCGCGCAGCCCGCCCAACTGGATGGGCGACTCGGCAACGCAGTGGAAGCGCAGGCGGAGGGATGTGAGGGGGAAGATAGTAGTGGTCACAATCAATCCTAATTTATTCAGTTTTTACATCGATAGATGAGGCACTTTTTATGCGCACCCAAATTTCTCGCAACACAAGAGCATCTCCATCAAATGCCACAATGTACTCTCCGCAAGGGAAAACTGCTAGCCGCCAGTCATCAGGACGTAAACTCTTGGGCAACACGATAAAGATGTGTGGCTTAGGCTTGACCAGCGAATACGATGCAGAAGTTTTGTGTCCTTCCCGGTATAAAACCATATCAGGATAATCAGCAGTGGTTTTGATGCTGCCACAATCATCATCAGTAAACGGTTGTCCAAAGTAGATCCTGTGCGGCTTTTCCCAGCCGCCAAGAACAACCATATTACCGGTCTTTTCGTTGTATTTGAACTGCCTTGCTTTCCGTACTAGGGTATACACATCCACGCTGTATTTGGCATACTCTGACCCGCGTCGGTCTGCCTCATCCTTGTCATAAACATCAGCGCTCGGTAAAGATGTACGAAACGCATCAATCGCTTCGTAATCCTTAATCCACTGCTCATGACGGCTACCGCGTTCCAGGCGTTCGTACTTCTTGCGCACTTGGGTCAGTTTACGCTCGATACCTAATTTGGCAGCGTATTCATCCAGTGTACTATCCAGCCAAGTGGAAATAAATTCCGCATACTCGGGGTTAGCATGATGCGTTTCTGCCGCACGACTACGCAGGTGGTTGGCCTGAGCCATGACTGTAAACATGCCCATTTCTGTGCTGACAAACCACGGACGAGCGTCGGCTACATCATAGAGATCATAAACTCGATTCTCCAAATCGCTTCGGCTAATAGTTGGTGTATCCGCTAACGCATCGGCGACGCGGCTGCTTTCCAGCAGGTAAGCTATCCCCGGTTGATGTCGCCCCACCCGCCCGAATCGCTGCATAAACGATGCAGCATCCCCAGCTTCAAAGATAAGATAATCGCACTTAAAATCAATTCCGACTTCAATTGCTGACGTGCCGATGACCAATGTCTTACCGCGCACATCTCGAGCCGCCCGCCCCACCAACCCACGTACAGAAGCCAATTCATCCCAGTTAAAGCCGTTTTGAATCAACAGTTTTTCCAGTTCAATCGCGTTGACCACCGAATTGAGGATGACTACGCCAGGGACGTACTCGGTGTCGGGATTGGTGACGCGCCAGGCACGCAATGTCTCGCGCAATGCCACAATCTTGGCACACGCGGTTTCCACCACGTTCTTGCCCCGGTTGATGACCGTCAGATCAACGGTGTGCGCCACCGGACGGTCGCCAACCTGTGGGCGGGTAGTCGTTGTGGATGCGTCCACCACGTAAGGATTCAGCAGGCAGTCAATCCACGCTCTGGTCTGTGCGTCAGGAGTTGCCGAAAGCAGCATCACCCGTTTGAAGGTGTGCAGCGCCTGCGCCAAGTAGATAAGAAAAAGTGCGTGCGCCAGTTCCACCCCGCCGTAGAGGTGGAATTCGTCAAAGATTAACGTTTGATAGGCTTGCAATGTCGCTACACTCTCAGCACTATGGCGGTAAGCCAGCGTGTAGACGAGATAAAGCACATCGGGGTTGATGAGCACGATTTTAGGTTTATCCAACCGCAGCACTTCGGCCAGAGCGCGGCCCTTATCCCATGTTCCGTCTGGCTTTCTGAATTTGAACTCTTTTGCAAATTCTCCCAAAAGATCAGCATCTATCCTTACCAACACTACTTGCTCATCACCATATTTGGCTTTCGCATTTTTCGGTGTTAATGAATTTACGCGGATACCTTCGTCTCCCGCCAACTTGCGGATGCTGCGCTCCTGATCTTCAATCAGGGCTTTGGTGGGGTAGACAAACACAGCGCCTTCGGGTGGTGTGCCTTGTTTGATGCGTAGCAAAAAGGGCAGAGCAGCGGCGGCTGTCTTGCCGCTGCCTGTCTTGGTAACCAACAGAAACGCTTCATGCTGTTCCCACTCATCCAAAATAACAGCCTGGTGAGGATAGAGCGTACGCTGCACGCCAGGAACCTGATGAAGCGTAAGGCTGTAACCTTCAATCTGCATTGCGGCCCCCTACATTACCACGCCGATACGTTCGCGCACGGTCTTGGGCAAATGCACGGGCGCGCCGCCGCCATAAATAAACCAATCATTGGCAATTTCCACGCTTCGCAACAGCAAGTGCGGCGGGATGCTCACCACGTCAAATGCCCTCAACTGTCCACTAATATCCAACGGATTGACGATATGTCCAGGACGCGTGGACTCCTCACGGAACACAGCCAGCGGATTGGAAATCTCCTGCCACCAGACCCGCACAGGAGCGCCCTTCTTACCAAGCCGAAACACACTCTGCGGCTGGGAGTCGCCAAACACAGCAGTATGCTCCTTGACGAACACAAAGGCGTAAAATGTGAAACCTTTATCGGTTCTGGTTTTGCCCTGCCGTTCATACGCCGGATCCAAATACACCCGCCAGCCCAGGTTGGGCGTATTGACGCTTGGCCCCAGATCGGTACGCAAGTTCAGGCTATCTATCGCATTGTAGGTGATTTTGGTGCGCGGTGCGTAGTCTGCTATTGCCGGTGTAGTATAAAGCGGCATCTGCGGCAAATCTTCCGCATAATGCGGGGTATTGCCCCAGAACGCGGCATACGAAAACGACGCCAGTGCGTAAGTGAGCGCGTAGTTGTGGATCACCGGCAGCGTGGTGGAGACCTTGCTGATTTCGGTAGATGAAAACCACAGATAATCATGGTTATACAACCGTCCGGAGAACACCCGAACGCCGTAATCGGCCAATGGAATCGACTTCATACGCGCCTCCTTCACTTTTTCTTTTCCTGTTCCCCGCGATAGGCTTTGATATCGGCGTAACTGGCCTCCAGGAACGCTTTGTCCAGTTCTGCGTCGGCGGCGGCCTTGACGATGGCCTCTACCTCCTCCGGCGCAAAGACCTTGATCTTCTTGGGGTTGCCCGCTAGCGGGACATAAGCCTGAGCAACCGCTTGCACAGTCTCGCTGCTAATGTTGTCCTTGCGGTCAAACAACTCCAAAGTGAACTCCAATGGCGTGATGACCTCTTCCCAGCCGCCCACGATGCCAAAAATCGTGTTGCGCACATCTCCGCCAATGCGCGACTCGGCTCCATAACTCTTGCAGGCCAACAGAGTCTTGATAGTGAGAATCAACTCACGCTCAGTGACGCTGCGCAGGGTAACAATGCTGGGAAACAGGCTTGCTGGAGCGACAGCGTAGCGCGTTCCCAATGCCTGCCCGGTAATCTGCTTGTCGTCGTTGATGGCATTGAACGTTGTAGCCGTTTCGATGTCCTCGAAGGGCAGCAGCGAAAATGCGGTGGAATACTCAATGCGGTGCTTGATGTTGGGCGCTTGCCCCTTACCCGCTTTGACGTTCGTGGCGCCGAATAATCCGCAACGGGGACATTCCAGACACAGATCATCTTTCAGAAAACAGGGAGTTTCAATCTTGAAGCCGGCGGCCTCGGCGGCGGTGCGCAGCAGGTATTCCAACTGGCGCGACTCGGCAGCCTTTTGCTTGGTCGCTAAGAACGCTACACGCCGCGTATCGGTCTCCTGCTGAATGGAAAGCGGCGTCGCCACGGTGTTCAACTCGCGGGTATCCTCGGTGCGCAGCACGGTGTAATCGTGGATCTCGCGGATGAGCAATAGCTGCACAGTCTTGGCCCCAATAAGCGGGCGCGGCTTGGCCTCCAGGTAAGGCTGCACCAGTTCCAACACAGTTTGCTTAGTCATTGTCTTCCTCCTCTTCACGGACTGCTTGATCTTGATATTGTTGCCAGAAAGCATCTACATCGACTTTCTTGGCAGCACCGGATTTCTTGTACGCATCCGACTTGTCGCTGGGATAGCGCGCGTCGGCAAAACTGGTTATTCCTTTGGCATCTTTCTCGCCCCAGGCGGCGGACAACCGCCCGAAATCGTCGCCGTACTTCTCGTGCAAAAAACGGACAAACATCTGGCGGGTGTTTTCCAGCCACTCTATGCCCTTTTTGCGGCGGGCATAGTAGAGGCTGTAGTCAATCCGCTCCACCACCTTCGCTACCACCGTCACCGGAATCTCGCGGCACAGTGACACCAACTGCGCCGTGCCTTCTTCCAATGACTGCCGAGCCGTCAGGCTGAGAAACCCTTTGGCTTTGGGATTCATCTCGTGAACCCGCAGCGCGTAACCGGTGAGTGCCTGCGCATCCCATTTGCGCGTGGCGGCGCGCTCCAGGATTTTTGCCACCGGTCCCATCACGGCGTGCTTGCTCTTGGCTGTTTTGACCGGGTATTCGTCCAGGTACTTGTCGAACAGCCCCACAATAGCTTCCATGCGGGGCTGGACGCTATCCAGGTCAAAGCGTCCGCCGTGAATCGTGATCACTTTTCTCATCGTAACACCTCCTTTAAGGTTTCAAGATGCTGCAACTGCTGATAATTGACCAAACCGCTTTCGCTGTTTTGTTCAATGCGCCGCAAAATATGGCCGGGCGTGGGCGCACTGAGAATCTGGTACAGATTGGAGCGTTCCGGCAGGCCGGTGGCTTGCGCCAGCAGGCTGGCCGCGCCAATGGCTTTGAGCCACGATTCGGCGCGATCCAGGCTGACCCATTCGCTCCCCACCAAACCTCGCAGCGCCGGCACACGCGGCACTAAGGCAACCCCTTCACCTCCTTCAAATGTGATATTCTCTCCACTGTTCAGCACGGCTACGGAACAATCCAACGCCAGTCCCAAAATGAGCATCGTGAACAATTCCCGAATCGCTTTATTGACCTCAGCATCTTTGCCAACCGCCATCGGGTAACTCAACGGAATCAGCATCAGGTGCGGTGTCTGACAGACAATCCTCAGGGTAGCCTGGAGTTTGTACGCTTCGGCGCGGATTTTCAGAGCGGTGTTTTCTGTGACTCGGCCTGCCATAAGAGCGTCAACCGCACTGTTCCAATCTGGGAAATCCGTGTCCCAAGCGGCGTTCAGGTCATCCACCGTATCCCCAAACTCCTCACGTAGCGCGTCTTCCAGCGTCTTGCGCGCCTTTTTGCGTGTGTCATCTGAGGCTTGATAAGTGAACAGATCCAGCAGGCCTTGCGCGGAGACCCTGAACACGTCCTGGTCTGCCAATTTGCGCGCAATCATCTGCGTCAACGCCAGGCTGACGTGCTCATTGGGGTCTTCGGTGTCGCCCGTCATCAACATCATTGCTCGGTTGAGCAACTCGCGCGCTTTTTGCACCAACGCCGCCCCGCTACCCTGCCCGATGTTCATGCGCGGGAGCAGCACCAGCATCTCTGCCGGTTTACCGCCGAGTAGCAATTGTTGAATAAATCGCTCATACTTGCAAGCCGGGCATATCACAATGTAACCTGGGCTGCCATGCGACACTGCACGGTTGGTATGGGATTCTGGTTTATCCAAATAGGCCGCTTTCGCTGCCTCGCCTGCGCCAAAGCTTGTGTTGCAGATTGGACACATGTGTTCTTTCCCACCCGGATTTTTAGCGGCGGCTTTTGAATTTTCGTAGACGGCCAGTTGCTCATTGACCACGGCCGCTAAATCCTCATTGGCAGCAGGATGCAACAAATCCAGCAGAAAATGCCGGGCAATTTCGGTGGGGCTGGAACGGTTGGGTCGATTCTCCGGAGGTACACAGGCATAAACTGTCTGGGCGATGCGCGTCAGGGCGTCCACCAAAGCCGGCACACGCCTGGCATCAGGCGCAAATTCAACTATCTTGGTCTCCAAGCCAAAATCCTGCCCCGGACACGCCCAGTAATAGTCCACGGAGAATGCCATGTCTTTGGCCGGTTGTAAAGTAGATGTCTTTTGCAAAGACTCAAAGGATCCTTTTCCAAAAACCTTATCGTACTCAATTTGCGCCACTGCCTGCGGTGTCACATCGCACACTTTTTTGCCTTTTTCTGGCAGTGGCAAGAGCGGTGCGTACTGAATGTGGGCGTCAACCGTGACGACATCGCCAATTAACCCCAAATCAACCGCGGCTTTGAAAAACTTGAAAATGCACATTTCGGGATAGGCGCGGCTGATGCGTTGGCTCTCACGGATGAGCGTGGTTTCATCAACAGAAGAGATAGTTTCCCCAGTTCTGAAACCAAGATAACTACCGATTGTGTTCTCCACGCCCGACCGGCTGCTGGGAGATTCTATGCGCTTGGCGAAGCGGTTTTCACCCCCTGTAACCCGCCCTGCAGCTTTTGCCAGGTATTCCCGGATTTCGCGATAGTCAAACAGCGGCGTCATCCCAATTGCCGAAGCGCGAAAGTCGGTCGTCACCACCGCGTTGGCGAACTCTTTGCCCATTGCTGTTTCCACGAGAGCGGCCAACTGCGCTTCTATGCCGCCTAAAGTCGGCTCGGCAGCCTCTGTGGCGCTACTTGCCACATAAAGCGTTCCGTTGCTATAGTGTAGCAGTGGAGACCAGCCGGCCACTTCGTAGGCTTCAATTGCGGCCTTGTGAAGCAACGTAGTAGAGACGCCGCGAATCCGCACCAGATGATAGGCCGTCTGCAAATGCTTACCCAATGGCGTTTTTTCCAATGCTTGAATCGCCGCCAGCAGACCATTAGCCGAACAGACGTTATCTATCTGGTCTACAATTTTGGAAAGCGTCATCCAACGGTCGCTCTTGTCGCCCCGATTGATCACATCAAACAGCAGGCTGTCAGCAGTTTTGGTAGCCTGCATGTGGTAACGCACAAAGGCTTTGGCATCGTCAGTGGAACCCTGTAGTCCCAATTCTTTAAACAATTTATCTACTGCTGCCTGTGTTAGATCATCCACAACGTGTGGGACATACCCTACTTTACCCTGTTCCGCCAAAACATAGGCTTGCCATTCGGGAGTCTCCTTGCCCACATCATGCGCTACTGTGCCGATCACCAGACTGGCTAAATCGGTCTCGCCAAGTTGCCAACTCTGCGCAAGAATCGGCCACAATGTAAACAGCGCATCCAGTTCATAGATAGTATGCTCGAACAGACTTTGGTTGAACCCGCCACGTTTGGCTGTAATTCGTTTCCAACCCCGTGCAATCATCCATTCGGCTGCCTGCAATCGAATAGCATCTATATTCATAGTAATACCTCCCGCTTCGTTATCTCGTAAATTACCATCAATCTCTGCGCTTCACCCCGCACAGCCTCGCGCAGGCCATGGGGTTCCACCACTTCCACATCCGCGCCCCATCCACGTATCCAGGATAGCATTTCTTTGGGTTCCGCGACCTTTGCGCGCCACAAAATACTGCCATCCGGCAACTCTTCCGTTTTTTCCGAGCGATGCCAGCGCGTTTCTAATACCCGCCGCGCTACCTTGGGGTGGAATTTCAAAACCACTTCGACAGGTTCATTTTCGCTATACCAGATTCCCCACGCATCGGCAAGCAAATCGCGCGGATCGAAAGATTCCGGGATTTCGTAGTGCTCCTGCAGCCTCTCTACTCGCTCAATACGTTCGATTTTGAAGGTACGGATGGCATCGCGTGTGTCGCTGTGCCCAATCACAAACGTGGACTGTCCCACCGCGTAAGGTTCGATAAAGTACGGGGAAAAGATGTGCATTTGCACCGGCTCATTGGCTTCCTTGCGATGCCAGATCTGTGCCTTCTTCTGCTCTGCCCAGGCCAGCGTCAGTCGTTCGAGCGCCTGCAGGTAGACCGGGTCATGGCGCTGGGCGGCCTCGTCCATCACATCCGCGGATTGCTGCACGTGGCTGCTGATGCGCGGAGCCAGTCGTTCAAGCGCCAGGCCGAGCTTGCGCAGTGCTGAGGCGGCGTGCGGGTTCTGGCGATCCATGCGCGTGGCCAGCAGCCGCGCGGCCAGGTGCACCGCCATCGCCTCGTGCAGCCCCAGCCGGACGTTGACGAGATACGACTGGCGGTCAATGAACAACCGGCCGTCATCGCTCTCATAATATGGGAACTGGTTCGGCATATCCCGGAAATAGCGATTAACTGTCGAACGGTTCACCTCCAGGCGGCGAGCAATCTCAGCCTGGGTCAACCCCTCGGGATGGGCCAGCAGCAGGGCTTCGATTTGCAGCAAGCGGTCAGCTTTGTTCTCGGCGCGTGACATGACACTCTCCACAACAGGAATTCAATCCACTATAGCATAGCACAACAACAGACAAAATTCTGCAACATTTTTTCATTTCTTTTGGTGAAACGGCCAAAGACCTCCCCTTTCATCTTCGCTGATCAACAACCCCCTCTTCTCCATTGCGGGTAAAGCACGGGTGACCTCGGAACGGTTTATCCCTAAAATCCGGGCGAGGAAGCCGGGACGTTTCCCTGGGTACTGTTCAATTTTACAATAGATTCCATCCAAGCGGGTATGATTTAGGTGGTGAGCCATAAAAACTCCCTCCGTATTGAGGATTTATTGCAAACAACGCAATACTTGTGAGTCCACTATACAGAAGGTAGGTTGCAGGTATGGCAACAACGCGTCAATTGATTATCATGACTCGCCTTTTCTCACCTCCATCCTTATTTTGACTTCTAAGGAATATTCGATTTGCTAACTTAGGATATGTCTCACCCCCTTTCTCTAAAACTATTTACAACAACTTTATGCAGTCAGAGCAAATACCCCTTTAATTGCTGTACTGCCCGATATAGAACCTGTTTCGTACCTTATTCTCATCCGCCGCAAACAGCTCCAGAATGGTTTGCACTGCCAGCACGAACGGCACAAGGTTACGTTATTCATTCTAAGATTCTGAAGGAGGCGGTTCGAGATAGTGTTTAAAATTCTCCAAGTTGGAAAAGGATTTTGCTTGGGAAATTACAAAGGAGTTCTTCGATTTTTACTACAGCTACCCATGTAACCACCCAGGCCATCAACCAACCTACCGCATCGGGCACAACCATTTCTTGGTAATCTCAAGCGCATTTGGATTGTTATCTGCACGGGCAGGCGTGTGGATCGGGAGACCTTTTTCACCCTGGAAGAAGCCAAATCCCGATCGCGTATTGGAAGAGGAGTACAATCACATCAGACCACACAGTGCTTCAAGTTATCGCTTCCTTGTCCT
>Ga0315294_10003061_pt1 | contig 18177 bp, 17 predicted proteins | sample YL17G13_40_MG_FD_203626 | JGI IMG/M metagenome (GOLD analysis project Ga0315294, IMG submission 203626) | Sediment microbial communities from Yellowstone Lake, YNP, Wyoming, USA - YL17G13_40 | ecosystem: Environmental > Aquatic > Freshwater > Lake > Sediment | place: USA: Wyoming | collected...
ACTTTCCAATCTATGTGCTAGTAAGTTCTATGGTTCTAGGTTCTAACTCAAAATACTAGCGGTTCAAACTGAGAATCAACACCAGAACCAGAACCCAGAACCAATTCGAGTGGTTACTAAACTGGACGCTAGTGGAAACTGAAGCGGAACCAAGAAGTAAATCTTGAGTATTCAATTTGGCTTTCTGTCCAACTGAAGTAACAATACAAGAAATTGTGACTTCATAATCCAATCATTAGTTAGATCATTGTAGCTAGCTACATTGACTACCTATTTGTGTTGTTTCCTGAGTTATGTGTGATTTACATCTAGGAATAGGACAACTTATGATATAGGTACTCTATGTTCTAGTTCAGAAGAGCATGTTTGTACCAAACAACCTACTTGATCCAAGAATCGACCAGCTAAGCACTAAAGAAAGAAACAGGTTTCTTTGGGATCGCTGGAGGAATCAACTTGAATATGCATGCACGTCGAAAACACCTGCCGAAGTTGCGGGGGCAAAGTATCCTTATCGTAGCTGGCAAGAAGTAGTGGCTAAGCGTGAAGTTATTACACCTGCCAAAGTCAGTGCTACCCGCACTATTATAATCCCCGAACTAAGCCCAAGACCGCCGATTGTAGTTAGAAGGAGATTTGGCAAGTTTCACAGACACGGGGAGAAGCCCATGCCTGCGTTAGTAGCAATGAGGGGTTAATTATGGCTTACCGACCAAAATGGAGAAGAACCTCCTCGTTGGCGAAGTTCACTCTTCGGATCGTAGAGTGAATCTTACCAAAATCTTAACAAGATTCTAACATTTAGGTGTTATAATTATTATGTGGTGACGAGGGGGCGCGATTTTGCACGAATTAAACTGCTATTCCCGATCGCTACAGCGTCGGGGGTTTCTGCCAGCTTTTCATTCGCCCTTTGCCCCAAAGTTCCTGTGGGGGGAGACAGAAGTGGTTGGCTAGGTAACTACAAGAATCTGGGGTACAAGGCTTGCCAAATGCCCAAACCAAAATCTAGTAGCCTTAATCCCAAAAGGAGGTGAATAGCGGCATAGATTATTAAAGTCTAGGAGAACGGAGAAAATCTTAAGAAAAGGAGGAAATAACTGTGAATAAGTTTTTGGCGATTTTGTTAGCCGTGGCCCTAGCTCTGAGCGTGGGTCTCATCGGCTGTGGCGGCGGGGAACAGGAGGAGGAGGAGGAAGCCCCGGCCTTTATCCGAATTGGCACTGTTACGTATACAGAAGGCATGTATGCCGGTTTCGGTGGGGCGGGGCTATGGGGGACCGAGGCGGCTATCGAGGACATCAACGCTCTAGGGGGAGTATTTGTGGAACAGTTTGGCAAAAAGATTCCACTGAAACTCTATCCGCGGGAGTCTCTGAGCGATGAGACCAAGGTAGCCAGTCTTACCGAGGCTCTGATTGACACCGACCAGGTGGACGCTATTGTCATACCTTGCATACCCCCGCCGATGGTGGCGCCCATGGTCCCCATTGTCGAGGACGCCAAAATACCCCTTATTGCTTTCCCGGCTCCCTATGAGCCCTGGATGGCGATGATCGCCGCGTATACCCGTACCTACACCTTCACGTCCAATTTCCATATAGCAACCCCGCTTGTCCCAGATAAACCTGGCTACCTGATAAAAGACATCGGGTTCGAATTTTTTGACGCGTTAGGGGTCACCCCGACAGCGATAGGGGGTGTCCCGACAGACGTTGTTGTGGGCGTTTACGCCTCCGATGACGGAGACGGCAAAGGCTGGTACGAACTCATGGGTGGAATGCTGGAAGGTGCGGGCTACACTACTTCAACTTGGTCTGTAGCCCCGCCTGGCGTAGGTCTGTTTCCGATGGACACTGTGGACTACAGCGCTATAATTGACGAGTGGCTAGCCGACGGTGTCAATGTACTCTGGGGCAACTGCCCGGCCCCGCATTTTCAGGATCTGTGGAAACAAGCTTACGCAAAGGGTTTGCGGCCCAAGGTCGTTTTTGCTGCCCGAGCAGCCCTGTTCTGGACAGACCAGTCGGGTCTGATCGGTCCGCCAGACCTGGCGACTGGTGTCGGTCTGGAGAACTGGTGGCACAACGAGTATGACCCTAGTGTTTGCCCCGGTTTTGGTAACACAACGCCACAATCGCTGTATGAAAGATGGGTTGCAGACACGGATGAGCAACTAAACCCCAATATAGGGTGGGGCTATGCCCAGGTCCAGGTCATGGCTGATGCCATCGAAAGAGCCGGCTCACTTGATGGGACTGCTATTAGGGAGGCCCTCAAGAATACCAACCTGTCCACGATAGCTTACAAGATTAAGTACGGCGCAGCAGACCAGAGCAGCCCGGCTCCGCTGTACTACTTCCAGTGGTTCAAGGAGGGGGGGACGGTTGTACTTAAAGTTGTCGTTTCTAAACACGCCTTCCTGGACACGACGGGGACGGCATTTCTAATGACGTATCCATAAGAATGAGGCAGTGTATGAGATAGAGGGGGTTGCCTGCGACGGTTTTGTGTGATACAGTACAGAATCGCGGGCAGGCATGATAGAGCCAAGATATGTGAGAGACTCAGGGAAGTGATACGGTGGCGATTGCCACCGTATCACTTCGTGCCGAAAAAGGCGAAAAGTTTTGCCAGGCTTTGACAGAGGCAGTTTAGAGTGGTAACGAAATTGGACACAGCGGTCTTGTCGGTCGACAGGGTAAACAAACATTTCGGTGGTATAGTGGCGGTTAAAGACATGACCTTTGAGGTTCAGGCAGGTGAAGTCCTGGGTTTGATGGGCCCTAATGGCGCCGGCAAGACGACGCTATTGAATCTCATAGCTGGTGTATATCACCCTGACTCTGGCAGGGTGCTGTTTCAAGGCAAAGACATCACACGTTGTGCACCACACAAAACCTGTCACCTTGGAATTGCCAGAACTTACCAGATTCCTCAGCCGTTTACCAATCTATTGGTGCGGGACAATCTTCGGGTAGCGGCAACATACGGGGCCAAAAAGGGTGATACATTGGAACTTGATGAAATACTTGACCTTGTAGATTTGTCAAAACAGAAGGGCATGATAGCTGGCAATTTAGCAACAGTCAGTCTTAAGAAACTCGAGCTAGCCAGGGCCCTGGCCAGCAATCCGACATTAATATTGCTAGATGAAGTGGCTGCTGGCTCAACTGATGCGGAAATCCCGCGGATACTAGACACAATAAAACAAGTGCGCAAAATGGGTAAGACAATTATCCTGGTGGAGCATGTTATGAAAGTAATGGTGGAGGCAGTTGATAGGATTGTGGTGATGGACAAAGGGGAGAAAATCGCCGAAGGGGCGGCGGGCGACGTAATGAAAGACGAGAAGGTACTGGCAGCCTATTTCGGTTAGTGTTAACAATAAGCTCATTGTGAGTTGAGATGGAAAAGTGTGCTCAAGAGATATCTCAAGGGCCACTGCTGAAAGTCAGCAGCATAGATGTATTCCACGGCACTTTCCAAGCCCTGTGGGACGTGTCATTAGAAGTTAAAGCCGGCGAAATAGTCGGTCTTATTGGTGCCAATAACTCAGGTAAATCTACCCTGTTGGACGCAATATCAGGTTTGTTGCATCCTGCTAGGGGCAAGATTGAATTTGAGGGGCAAGACATCTCCGCTGTGGAATCCTTCCGCATAGTTGAACTTGGCATCACTCAGGTTCCGGAAGGAAGAGGGATTTTCCCCGACATGACCGTGCTGGATAATCTCATACTGGGGTCATACACTCGGAGGGCGCGGTCGAGAAGAAGAGAGAACCTGGAAAACGTTTATCAACACTTCCCGATACTGGAAACGAGGAAGAAACAAACGGCTAAAACGCTCAGCGGGGGGGAGCAGCAGATGTTAGTCCTAGGGCGGGGCCTGATGGCGGACCCTAAGCTTATGCTGCTGGATGAGATGTCCCTCGGCCTTGCCCCTATTGTTATTACCAGTCTATACAAAGCGTTACAGGAAATCAGACAGAGGGGCATTACTATTCTCTTTGTGGAACAGAATGTGAGGCGAAGCCTGCAGGAAGCTGACCGGGCCTATATTCTGGAAGTGGGGCGTGTTACCCTGAGCGGCACTGCGGGGGAACTCCGGGAGGAAGAACAGGTTAAAAAGGCATACTTCGGCGTATGAATTATGAAGTCGACCAGGATGTGCCATAGATGATAGACATATCAAGCTTAGCCGGCCCGTTGGTAAACGGGATTCTCTGGGGTGGACTGTTCGCTTTAATCGGCATGGGGATGTCCCTGGTTTTCGGGGTTATGAATTTGATAAACGTAGCCCATGGAGACCTGGTCATATTGGCGACCTACTTCGCTTTTTTTCTTTCGACGGGCTTGGTCCTGAGGTACAGTCTCCCCCTCGATTTGGACCCCATTCTAAGCCTGGTCATTATTGTACCCGTAATGTTTGGACTCGGTTTCGCTATTCAGAAATTCCTCCTGAATCGGGCTCTTACAGTGTCAGCCGAAGCGCCGTTGATAATCGCTTTCGGGATTAGCCTGATAATTCAGAATATTGCCCTCAAGTTGTGGAGTCCGATGTCCAGGAGTTTGATGCCACCTTACGCCCTGGACGTTTTTGTAATTGGTCCGCTTCGCATACGACTGGTATATCTGATTGCTTTTGTTGCCGCCTTGATTATGGTGTTCCTGCTCCGTGAGTTCTTGAGGAGGACCTACTTGGGCAGGGCTATCAGTGCTACGGCACAGAATAAGAAAGCATCGCACTTAATGGGGATAAATACCGGTCGTGTCTATTCCTTCGCCTTCGCTATCGCCATGGCAGTGGCTGCTGTAGCCGGGGTATGCCTCGGTCTGATTTTCTCGTTCACGCCAGACAAGGGAATACAATTTCTCATTATCGCCTTTGGCGTGGTCATAATAGGCGGTCTGGGCAGTATGGTGGGGACATTGCTGGGAGGTATAATCATGGGGCTGGTTATGACTTTCGGCGGCTTCTTCCTAAATCTTCATTGGCAGATGCTTCTCGTTTACTTGGTAGTGATTGTAGTATTAGCTGTCAGGCCACAGGGCATATTCGGGCGTTGAGGCAAACATGAAGTCTATTATTTCGGGACTGGAACGATTCATGAAGCTTACCATTCCCGGGCTGGGACGATGGTCGATACCCCTGGTAGTGGCTATTGTCGTGCTGGCGGTGCTGCCCCAGGTAGGGATGCCCCGCGCCTGGATCACTTATCTCTTCCAGTTTTTCATGATCCTGACCGTAGCCAATATGTGGTCCTTGCATGCTGGCCGCTCTGGCATGATAACTTTGTGCCTTGCGGCGTTTATAGGGTTGGCAGGGTATACCATGACAATCGGTTCATACTTCGGTATTCCCATTCCTCTGGGAATAGTCCTGGGAGCCATTGTAGCTGCCGTGTTTGCCTTCCTCGTCTTCTTTCCTGTCTACAGGCTGAAAGGCGTGTATTTCGCTATTGCCACTCTGGTTTTACCCCAAATACTGCAGTATGTGTTTCTGATATGGGACCCTGTGGGGATCCCAAGAATAGGTGGGGGCGCGGGCTATGCGGTAAGAGGCGCAATGCTATTTAGCCGGGTGGATGTTTACTGGATGGCGTTGGCCGTGGCAGCTCTTTCCATGATAGTCATTCTGGTTGTCTCGAATTCCAAACTGGGATTGGGGTTGGGGGCAATTCGCGATAACGATAATGCTGCTGCGAGTTCGGGGGTAGACGTTTTTCGCTTAAAGCTGTATTCCTTTATCATTGGCGCCTTCATCGTGGGACTGGCGGGGGGTGTACTCTACCTCAGGTCTAAGTACATACAGCCGATAGGCGCCTTCAACATAACGTGGCAAATGACGGCAATTCTGGCCGCCGTCATTGGAGGCTTGCGCATTCAAGGTGGGCCGATTGTTGGGGCGATTATCGTTACGATCCTGTACTTCTGGCTACAGGGATACCCCGGCTACAGTATGCTGGCACAGGGCATGATACTGGTCGTCATAATGTTAGCAATCCCCCAGGGCATTGTGGGCGCCATAGGCAGGATACGCGGGACACGAGTTCATCGAGCCACTTTACAATTAGCTACCGGCATAGCAGGCCGAATTAAGGGAAAGGGTAACATGTGAGTATTTCCAAAAACGTGATGGGGCTTCTCGCCTATGGCTTAGTATAATATGGTTTGGTTGGCACAAGAGCCGAGGCTTGGCCCCGGCTCTCACTTCATAGATTTTCTGATAGCAAGCGGGTGGCTTCTACCAGACTTACGCAGCGCCTTGAGGTATCATGTCTAAAATTGTTGGGAGGAGATGCTCGGTGCACGTCGGTGAGCTTTTCAACCTCTCAGGGAAAATAGCAATAGTCACTGGTGGGTCGAGAGGCATAGGTGAGGAAATAGCTATAGGCTTGGGGGAGGCTGGGGCCAAGGTTACGATCACGGCTCGGCGCGAAGAGTGGTTAACACCAGCTCAGGAAGAGGTGAAGGGCTTGGGTATTGAATGCTTGGCGGTAGAGGCTGATATTGGCAAACCTGAGGATGTAAAGCATCTAGTGGCCGAGACTCTAGAACGCTGGGGAAAGATTGATATCCTGGTCAACAATGCTGGAATAACCTGGGGTACGCCGCCTGAGGATATGGCCCTCGATAAATGGGATGCGGTCTTAAACACGAATGCCAGGGGGACTTTGCTTTGCAGCCAGCAGGTAGGTAAGGAGATGATAAAGAACGGGGGTGGCAACATCATCAATGTTGCTTCCACAACAGGGCTATTGGCAGTTGACCCAAGAATCATGCAAGCGATTGGCTATCAAGCGAGCAAAGCTGCGATCATAGTTATGACCAGGCAGCTTGCAGTGGAATGGGCTAAACATAATATTCGGGTGAATGCTGTAGCCCCATTCTTTTTCAGGACACGCATGACGAAGGACATAACTCAGCGGTCAGAAGAAGAGATTATTCAACACATTCCCATGGGTAGATTGGGGCGAGAAGGGGAACTAAAGGGAGCAGTAGTGTTTCTCGCCAGTGAAGCCTCAAGCTACATTACTGGGCAAGTAATAAACATAGATGGAGGCATGTCAGCTTGGTAAAGTCTTTTAGGCGATTGAGAATAGCCATGGAGGCTTCCACCCTCTAGGAGGAGAAAGAAGACCGATATTTGATGGACGAACCCAAAGTGCCACAAAGCGTTCCCTTTCTCTCTCCCCCCTTATTTGTATGGCTTGAGCAAATATTCACTGAGAAATGATGCTTCTTGGGTTGCTGCCATCTCAAGCTTTGACATGTCACGGTAAAGAGTCATATGAGTCGTCTTGGGAATGACAAAAAGTCTTTTCTGACGGGATTTGATTTGACGGAAGGCTTCAATTTCAAGATCCCAGAGTGTGATATTGTCACCTTCAGCCACTACCATCATTGCAGGAGTGTTTGCAATTCTTGACAAGTAGGGAAATACAGTGTAAGCTAGAAGATTTTCCGCAGACTCGATTGTGCATCTGTGCTCATGTAAAGGAGCCGCCGACTTCTTCCACTCCAAGAAAACCTTCTTTGTCTCCGGGTAGGGCCATACCGAGAGTTCCTCCTCCGGTTTTAGTGAAGAGAAAGCCATAAAACCCCGGTCATTTTCATTTTTATATCTCTTTCTTCTGTCCTCTATAACAGCATTGAGCAGGTCTTCAAACCTTCTCTCACCATGCGAGCGTCTCATGTTTTCATAACCGTCAACGACAGGAATGGTTGACAATATACACTTAACTCTAGGGTCTATGGCCCCGGTAATTAGAACGTGGCCGCCACTATAAGAAATCCCCCAGATGCCGATGCGCTCTGCATCCACCTCAGGTAGTGTTTCGGCATAGCTTATGGCATTTCGGTAATCTTCAATCTGCCACCAGGGGTCAAGGTGCTGCCTGAGCTTACCTTCACTGGCACCGAAGTTACGGTAATCAAATATCAGCGCGGCAAAACCCTCACGTACAAAATAATCAGCATAATTGGGCATGACTATTTCTTTAACGTAGCACCAACCACCAGCCATGATTACCGTTGGGAAGGGTCCCTTCCTCTTGTCAGGTGTGTAAAACCAGCCACGGCATGTCTCCCCCTTGCTCTTGAACTCAATGTCTCGTCTCATTTTTTACCTCCTTTTAGTTAAATTGTTCAGGTTTTGTGGGTCAGAAAATGGCACTACCGCGAGTAATAATCTAGCTTTGCCTTCTTACATATTCCTCCTTGTATTGTTCCCTTATCACGCTCTTTCTAAATTTCCCTACGCTTGTTTTTGGGATTTCATCAACAAATTTCACCTCGTCAGGAAGTTGCCATTTAGCAAACCTTTGGCTAAGGTGAGCAATGATATTCTCCTTAGTAACGTGTCCCTTGGACTCCTCTCGCAAGACTACTAGGGCAAGCGGCCTCTCTTCCCACTTAGGATGAGGTATCCCAACTACAGTAGCCTCTAAGACCCCCGGATGACACATTATTTCACTCTCCATATCCACAGATGAAATCCATTCCCCGCCGCTCTTTATCACGTCTTTAATTCTATCTACAATTTTTATGTACCCCTCAGGGTCAATAGTCGCAATATCACCACTTTTCCAATAGCCATCATCGGTGAATCGGTCCGCAGTTTCTAGGGCATTGTAATAGCTTCTTGCGACCCAAGGACCTCGCAATAGAAGCTCTCCTGCTGACTTGCCATCGTGAGGAAGTTCATTTCCTTTTTCATCAACTATTTTGACATCACAACCCGGAACTTCAAGTCCTTGTCTTTTCTGTAGCTCCCATTTTTGTTCCTCCGACAAATTTCTTTCCAACCAGGGCTTCGGCTTATTCATTGTGGACCATGCCGTATTCTCCGTTGCTCCGGAAACATGATAGATCTTAGCCTTGGTTAATTCATAAAAACCTTTTAGCATAGCTATTGGCGGTTCACTAGCGCCAGAGAAAAGACGGACACCGCTTAGATTAGGTTTTTCCTTCATGTTTCTTATATATTCATATATCGGCATCCAAGCTGCTGAAGCAGCAATGCTAACCGTCACCTTCTCCTGCACTATCAAGTCAATAATCGATCCCAGCTCTGACGCCGTATATCTACCGAGGAGAACAAGTTTTGAACCAGCCAAGAGAACCGCTATATGATGACACCATCCCAAGGCGTGATACAGCGGGACTATCTGCAAAAGGCAATCTCTGCAAGTTAGCTCCAACATAATAGCCGCCATGGTGCTCATGAGATAAGCGTCTCTATGAGAGTAGAAGACACCCTTTGGCCGCCCAGTAGTCCCAGAAGTATAACAAGCGCTGTAAGCAGATTTTTCGTCAATCAGTGACCACCTATATTCTGGCTTTGCCTCTTCTAGGATATCTTCGTAACTATATATCGGACTTAGTTTCGTTTTGACGTCATCCAGCCTCTTGTCTGTCAAAATGACCCATCCTTTTGTCGGTCTAAATTCGGATGCTATATCTTCGGCAATGGGTATAAGCGTTTCGTCGACAAAGATTAACTGCGATTCAGCATGCTTGGCAACATAGCTCAAATCTGATGGTGCCAATCTTACATTCATTTGGAGGAGTACAGCTCCAGTTCCGGGTATTCCGAAGTACAATTCGAAATACCGATATGTATTCCACTCGAGCACTCCCACTCTATCTCCAGGTTTAATCCCCAAATTCTCCAAAGCATTGCTAAGCCTTTGCACCCGTTCATAGGCATCTTTATAGGTATATCGGAAAATGCCACTGCGTGTTCTGCTGACAATTTCTTGGCCAGCGAAATTCCTAACGGCGTGTCTCAGTATTGTAGTTACGTTAAGTGGATAGTCATCCTGTGAAGTTGATGAGCAACCCTGTATAACTTTCATGCCTCTTTACCCTTCCTCAAAATCTAGACTTTGACAGAATCCTCCTGATAAATACACTTTAGACCCCTTAAAGCACGCTACACCAAAGAGGTGTTCTAACCGTGCTTACAATCACTACGTCGTTTTCACCGGTCATTATCTTTCTCCCGTCTTCTTCCTAATTGCCTTCTGTTTACTCTTTGACACTTAATTGAGCAGGAAGGCCAACTATTCTTTCGACGCATAATCGTGAAATCCCCGACCCGTCTTGCGCCCGAGGTCGCCAGACCGAACTTGGGACAAAAGGAGAGGTGCTGGACGTAATCGCTCACCAAATTCCCTATGCAACGTTTCCAAGCCATGTAATACAATGTCTGCACCAGCGAGGTCACAAAGCTCCAACGGGCCCATAGGGAAGTTACAGCAAAGCTTCATCGCCTTATCAACCTCTTCTGGCTTATTACCATCTATAACACAGTGGATTGCCTCATTCATAAGGGCATCCACAAGACGTGAGACGATGAAACCAGCGTAGTCTCTCGCTTCACAGGGTTCCCTACCTAGGCTTTTAACAAATTCTACGCTCGTTTTCATGGTTTCGCTTGAAGTGTATTTCCCCGGTATTACTTCGACCCCCTTAATCACCGGCACTGGATTCATAAAGTGAATGCCGATGGACTTCTCCGGTCTCTTGGTGACTGCTGCCATAGCACCGATAGGAAGCGCTGACATGTTTGAAGCCAGGATAGTGTGCTCCTGACATATCCGGTACAGCTCCTTGAAAGCTTTTATCTTCAGTTCCAGTTCCTCAGGTATCGCCTCAATGACCAAATCAGCATCACGGGCATCCTTTATGTCAAGGGTGGTTTTGATTCGGAGCATTGTTTTTTGTTTTTCGCCGTCTTGAATAGCGCCCTTTCTGATCTTCCTGTCAAGGCTTTTTTCAATTGTAGCCAGAGCTTTGCTTATGAACTCTTCCTTGATATCCATCATGGTTACATCATAGCCTGCCTCTGCTGAAACTTGGGCTATGCCATTACCCATCGTGCCCGCACCCATCATAAAAACTTCCTTGATTTCCACTATAACAGGCCTCCTCTTCGATAATTCTGTTGAATAGTAACAGAGACTGTAGGTGACAGCTTTCTATTGCCTTTGGATTCCGGTTTTCTTTTCTCCGTAAACGCTGCCATTTCTTCTTTCTGGTCCTCGGTAGCGAAACAAAGGGCAAAGCACTGTCCCTCTAAATCAAGACCAGAGCAGAGACTCGCATCCGAGCCTCCGTTGATAGCTTCTTTGGCTAGAGATAATGTTACACTGCTCTTACCCAACATTTCCGTGTGCTTGTGCTTGCTACACTTCTATTACAATGGCTTCTACAGGACAGGATATCTCGCATATTCGACAAGCAGAGCACCCAGGGGCATCATATTCAACCGTGCCTCCCGTCCTTCTTGTATCCTCGACTCTATCCCCCCTGGGCCTAGCTAAGCCATCTTCAGATACAAGTAGCCTGATGGAACATTGGTCTACGCATACATCGCAGCTCGTGCACAAATCATAATCGATTTTTATTATTGGCATTTATCCATTTCTAGGGGCAGCTGCTGCCGGTAATCTAGCAGTAGCTGCCCCCCTACAAGCCCAGTTGTCTACTTCTCTTTCCCGTCTCCACCAAAGGGCTTCTGGATTTGCCCAATGCTGCTTGCTTAACTATGCCTTGCAGCGATTGCACCCATGCTCATAGACATGACTGTCATCGTGCCCCATATATAGGTTCCGGCACCAAAGAACCCTCCAGTGCATTCTCCTGCGGCATAGAGCCTTGGTATGGGTTTATCAGACCAATCGAGTACTCTGGCCTTTGCATCTATCCTTATGCCTCCCTTGAAGGAAGTCATGGAGGCTGTGCATTTCATTCCATAAAAAGGTGGCTTTTCCAGCGGGATAGGGACGCCTACATTCCCATCAAGAGTCGACCTCTCAAACTTCGTATCGCGTCCTCTTTTCACATCGGCATTATATTCTTCTATTTGTTCTCTCAGTCCCTCTGGGTCTATCCCCATATTCTTTGCCAACTCTTTGATTGTATCGCCCTTATACTCTTTATGTCTGAGCCATGTTGGAAATGATTTCTTCGTCTCTGTCCTGATGGCGTCATCATAGATGAGATAAAAGAAACCCCCTGGCTGTTTCACCCCCGCATCTGAGATATAGCCATACCACTTATCTTCTCTAATATATCTTTTGCCCTCCTTGTTGACAGCTATAGCCCCTTCGTACATTATAGAGGTATCGGTCTTTCTATCAACACAGGTTGGTAAGGAAGCTTTCGGTCCATGTTTGATATGTCTGGTTGCTGCTCCTACCTTTAAGGCCATCAACAGCCCGTCTCCTGTATGACTCGGAGGCATAAGCGGTATGGCATTGACCAAGTAGTCGGGCCCGAATTCCTTGACCAGGTCCAAGTTCCTTCCGAACCCTCCCGTAGCTATTATGGTGGCTTTGCCAGCCTCAAAACTCAGTTCCTTGCCTTTATGCGTGGCCAGGACACCTATTACTCCTTTTTCGGGGTCTGTAACTAACTGCTTTGCGCTATGTTCCCACAATATAACGGCGCCTAACTCCTTCGCTCTATCTTCAAGTTTCTTTAGAATTTGAGGCCCGTCAAACGTATGGGATCTGGCTACACTATGTCCCCACCCACCTATAACGCCCTTGGGTTTGAGATTCAATTCCTCTTCAAACAGTCTCAATACCTTCAGGTGCTCATCTGTCATAGCTTTCCACAGTTCAGGTAGACCTCCACAATAATTTACCCCATCCCCAGCATACTTCGCTGGCGAATCCTTGATGCCTCTCTCTTCTTGATACTTGGTTCCTGCAAAGTCGATTACTCCAGCAATGACCGGCAGGCTACTCCGCCAGTCCGCGTCCCTCATCTTCTCCAAAATGAGCACACTCTCGCCCGCTTTCCGTGCTTCGATGGCGGCATAAAGTCCTGCTGTACCTGCCCCTATTATGATAATATCGGCCGTTCTGTCCCACTTTTTTTGCATAGTTGCTCCCTCCTATATCATTTACTCAGATGGTTGTGAAACTGCTAGGTATCTATGTGTCGATGGTGAAGCACCTCCTACCAACGGAAACAGCTAGGCACCATCTCTTACTCTGCAATATCTCTGTCAAATCCTTCCTCAGTTTGCTCTATGCGATTATGCCTGGCAACCGGTGGACCATAATCGCCTATGCCGTATTTCTCCTTGCCGGTCACGTTTTTTCGTCGACATGCATTCCTCCATATGCCATCTCCCGATCTTGATGTGACTTTTTCTTTGTATATATCTCGATTTCATTTTCCGTGCTTCATTCAGCGTCCTTTCGTTAATCAACCTAATTCAAGCCAGGTCCCTCAATATCTTATCCGGGTTCACCACCCCTTACCTAAGCTGTTTGCCTCCACGGATTGCTCCAAGAATGAAGTTGGTTTGTTCCTTTATATAATCTTCTAATACATATGCATAACGTTTTCCCAGTAGCCACCGCCTGAAAGCCCACATATGTCCGAGGATGACTATGTTCTGTGCAATGACCGGAGAACTGCCTGTCTTGAATTCTCCGCTTGCACAGCCTCTGTCCAATATACGCTCAAATGCGCCGCTAAGGCGTCTTTCCATTTCAAAAACGGCCTTACGCGCATCTGGACGCAACTCCTTGGTTTCCTGATACATAAAAACAACGGAGTCTTGAAGTCGATCCACTGTCCGATAGTAAGTATCGATAGCCATCTGAAGAGCCTTAGTCGCAGGGAAAGCATCATAGGTGGGAGAAGTCCCCTCAATAAACTCTGCCACATCAGACATCACATAATCGAAAACCAAATAGAGGATGTCCTGCTTTGTCCCGACGTAGTTGTAAAGGTTGCCAACACTCATATCACAGGCACCGGCTAATTGGCGGAGATTTACCAGTCTATACCCTTTTTCCACGAAAACCTGCGCTGCACGGCAGGCTATCTGCCTTCTACGTAAGCTCACCAAGTCTCGATCTTTACTGTGAGTTCGGATTTTGACTACCATTGTCAGTCGCAATCTGGAGAAGGATTAGGCGAACTTTGTCTTATGGTGACAACAACCATCGAATGAACGGTCACTCTATATACTATCATACCCTTAAAGCTTTGTCAAGTCTTTGTGGGCTGTATCTTGAACAAGATTCAAAGCTGAAGTCAGCGAAAACCACTATCTCGGTACTGGTTTTCCCGATCACATACCGGCATAGGAGGACTCCTACCTCTGTGAAGATTTTCTCTGACCAATTACAGACTAGGTATCGCCCAGAAACTCTATAGTACACCTTATCGTTCTTTAATCCTTACTATGAAACGAAAAACCAAAGAAATGTTACGCCGCAACCATGATTCTCCCAAACCCGAATTAAGGGAGCTGACAGGTTATTAGCTAAAATTCAAAAGTGGACTAAAGTCAGGTCTTCATTCTTGACTTCTTGTACCCCAACCAATTCGTTGTCATACCAGAATCTAATCTCCGCGAAACCTGACTCTTTATCGGGGACGATGCGGAGTTGAACTTACTCCCTTGTTGGGACACCGTAGACCGGCAATTCCAGCTTACCTATCGAGAGCTCTCGATAGGCGTTCACAGTTCTCTCTATTCTGAAACAAAATGTGTCCTTAGTTGATTCATAAGGTGATGGCACCATATCAGGATAGCCCACTGCAATCACACGGTATATCTCCAATTCCTTTGGTATGTTCAAAAGAATCTTGATAAGGATTTGAACATAGGGCGAGGCAACCGCAGACACCCATTGCGCCCCTAGTCCCAGGCTGGTAGCTTCCTCAAGAAGTACCGTGACCAGGGTGTGTATATAGACGAGTGTCCTCCCCTCGAACCTTTTCCTAAGCGTTTCTCAAACGGGCAAAACTAATCTCTCCACCGGGCATGTGTTGCCGGTTGACTGAATCAACGTAGCAACCGACCAAGTTTTTGTTGGCTTGTATCTTTTGTTATCACTTCTTGGGTGGCAATGGTGTGCCATCCTGGGCAACCGTCTCGGTACGACAGAAAACGGTGTAGTCATCGATTTGCTGCTGCGTCCGGTACCTGGACACATCAAAGAAATCATAGTGGACCATCTCATTCCTGTCTCTGATAGTCTTCCCAGGTGGTTCCATATCGGGATAGCCGATCACCAGCAGTTCGTACACCATGAATTCTTTGGGGATTTTTAGAAGGGCTTTGATTTGTGCCTGTGCAAAAGGGGTTTCAATAACGGATACCTGCTGTGCACCAAGCCCTAGTGTGCTTGCTGCCAAGATCATATATATGAGGGCATTTGCCATGGTTGTGATGAAGATTGAGTCACCAATTGTCATGGTCATGGATTTGGGATAAACCTCTTTGGTTCTAGTGTCACCGCAAGGCAGAATGAATATCGGCGCAGTAGCGAATCCTGGCTTTCCCGCGGGCGGCGCAGTATATTTAGGAAACCTGAGCTTTGGCTCCCTGAGCATCTCCATCTTGTGGGTGATGGCATACTGCTCCTGTGCTATTTCTGCGATCTTGTCTCGTAGCTCCTTTTTCCTTATGACAATGAACTCCCAGGGCTGTGAGTTGCCTCCTGAAGGAGCCCAGCGGGCAGCTTCTATGATTTTGTCGATACACTCATCGGGTATAGGGTCAGATTTGAACTTGCGGATGCTCCTCCTCTTTTTTGTCAGTTCCAGAAAATCTTCATAATTCATGAATGTCCTCCTTTTCCGTTCTCTGTGCTAGTCTTGCGATCGGTCGCGGTGAAAGGAATTCCCGCTAGTCGCTGCCAAGTAGTGCATTATTTCGATTCTGACATCTTCGAAATGCGGCCACGGCGGTGAACCAGCACCAAACGGATGGCTCAAAATCAAGCAGAATCCCTTCTCCCGCACCATATGCCTCCTCAGATCCTGATTACTTGGTTCTCAGCGGCTCAGCCCTAAGACTCAGGCAATCTTACCATGAATATCCGAGAATGTCGTGCCCTACCGCGTAAGTCATCGGTCAGCGCGGTATTAGACTGTGTTGGCTCATGCTTTTCACTCCCTGGAAACAACGCCAATCACGTCTATCTCTACCAAGAACTCAGGTCTTGCCAGACTGGCCACTTGCATGAAGGTACTAGCGGGCGGGTTATCGACCAGGAATGGGGCGTGTTTCTGATAATACTCTAGTTCTGTCTTTCGCATACGAGGATAGTCCTCGAGATTCTTAAGGAGCATGAGTGTCCTGACGACGTTATTCATGGAACTTCCTGCCTCCTCCATGGCCATCCTGACCTTGTCAAGAGCTATTACCATCTGCTCTTCAAACACGTCGGTCTCTGTTTTGAGAGTTTCCGGATTCATGCCTTGACAGCCAGACACAAAGATCAGATTGCCGACCACGACAGACCTGGAGAACTTAGGTGCTTCCGCAGCTACGTGAGGATAAGCCAGCTTCTTGCCGCCCCAAAACTCCGGATAGTGTTTCACTTCTCGGTTCACTTCTATCACCTCCTTTTTAAGAATGAACTCAGTTAGGTTCTAGATTATAGTCGTCTCCCGGCTATTGTCAAGGATCACTAAGACCTATCACGTCAGGCAAGCACAGGCTGTTGACAAGCCTGGCCGGAGTCAACTACACTCTACTATAGAGGGCCGATCCTCGGTCCGATACAGTTCGTCTGGAAGTGCCAGTCTTCCGGATTATGTTGGACAAGACTTCAGAACCAGTGATGGAGGGAAAGATGGCAAAAAAGGAGCAATCTGGAAAACGACCGAAACAGAAAGGCAGTACGTTAGACGTGGCAGGACAAACGCTTATCAGGGATATCAGCTTCTGCGGTGTACCTGAGAATGGTTCCAACGCCTCGATGGTGGACGTCAAGGATGGCAAGATCATACGTATCCGCCCGATGCACTACGATTGGAAGTACGATCCCAAGGATATGAATCCCTGGAAGATGGAATCGAGGGGCAAGGTTTTTGAGCCCAGCATGAAGACCCTGCTGCCGCCGTACTCGATTGCCTACAAGAACCGTGTCTATTCGCCGGCACGTATCCTCCACCCTATGATGCGTGTCGACTTCGATCCCAATGGCAACCGCAACCCGCAAAACCGCGGCATAAGCAAGTATAAGCGCATTTCTTGGGATCAGGCTCTGGACATCATTGCCAGCGAAATGAATCGCATCAAGGAGAAGTACGGGCCCACTGCTCTTCTTTATGAGAGCGACCAACACGGAGAGAACAAGGTTGTGCAGGCCTGTCATGGCGCCGGCCGCAGGCTGCTCCGCCTATGGGGTGGTTTCACACAACAGAACCGCCAGCCAGACAGCTGGGAAGGCTGGTGGTGGGGGAGTAAGCACTTTTGGGGCTGCGAGCCGGTTGGCCAGGGAAAGCAGAGCAACCTGCTCTATGATATCTCCAAGAACGCTGAACTGCTCCTTTTCTGGGGCTGTGACCAGGAAACTACGCCTTGGGGCTGGCAGGGCCAATTGCCGAGCCGATTGAGCTACTGGTGGACGGAACTCGGCATCAAGCAGATTTACGTGTGCCCTGACCTTAATTATGCTGCCGCCGTGCACGCCGACCGATGGATACCGATCCTACCAAACACCGACGCGGCGATGTATCTGGCAATTACTTATCACTGGTTCAAGAACGGAACTTACGATAAAGAGTACCTCAAAACTCACGCCGTTGGCGTCGAGAAGTACGAGGCCTATGTCATGGGCGAAGAAGACGGAGTGCCCAAGACGCCTGAGTGGGCAGCGCCCATCACCGGTGTGCCATCTCGTGTAATCAAAGCGCTGGCCGAGGAGTGGGCGAGCAAACGCACTACCGTGGTCATCGGCAATGGTGGCCCTGGCATTCGTGGTCCCTATGCTACGGAGCCGGCCCGCCTGCAGAATATTTGTCTGGCCATGCAAGGACTTGGCAAGCCGGGTGTTAACCAGGCCAAGATGATAGAGTGGGGACTTTTTGACAAGCCGGATCAGTACGCACAACCCAGGTCCTTACGTGTACCCAACCTGCGCAAGGCCTACAGGGGCGGCCATCCGGATGAGACCAATCACCCCTCGTTTATTCCGAAGACCTATATACCGAAGGCCATTCTCGAAGGTCAATGCGATTGGTATGGCGTCGAATCGGAGACAGCCCCCCGCGAAAACCAGTTCGTGCACTACAAGTACCCGGCGGACGGTTGCTCTAAGATCCACATGGTCTGGACCGACTCACCGTCGTGGATCACAAGCTGGAACTGCGGCAACGACTACATCCGGGCCATGCGTCATCC
>Ga0315294_10003063_pt1 | contig 18175 bp, 18 predicted proteins | sample YL17G13_40_MG_FD_203626 | JGI IMG/M metagenome (GOLD analysis project Ga0315294, IMG submission 203626) | Sediment microbial communities from Yellowstone Lake, YNP, Wyoming, USA - YL17G13_40 | ecosystem: Environmental > Aquatic > Freshwater > Lake > Sediment | place: USA: Wyoming | collected...
ATAATAAAGCAGCATTTTCCTTTTTTAAGGGATAGAGCCAGCTTGAGGGCAAAATATGATCGATTCTCCAAGAACCACGATCCTTTTTGTCAAGGCGCTTCTTTGTTTTAAAACATTTGCCATCAAATCTGCGAAATAGATCATCAATGTCTATTTTTTCATTTTCACCCTCTAGTAACAAATCCCCGATTCTTCTCCTCACAGATGATTCAAGCAGCTGTTGCTTTGTGCGTTTTGGGTTCAAGTAAGCATTAATAGCGCCCTTGCAGCACCTGCATTCCATTTGTTTTTCAAGAGGGCCCCATCCTGTATGTCGGCTAAATGAATTGGATGGCAAAACTCGGCCACACACATTGCACTGCTTCCAATAAGTCTCCTTATTTTCACTAGCTATTCTAAAGAAAGCTTCCCAAAACCTTTGGCACTTTATAGATGATGGATCAGTATATTCCGTCGGCCAATCTTTAAATGGGAGCGGCGAATCTTTACTATGAACATAACCACATTTTCGACATTTCCACGCCTCTGACTCATAGGCAACCTTGGGCTCTAACAACGAATCCGTCAATGGTAACGTTGTTAGCTCGCCGCAGTTCAGGCAAATAAAACCTGCCCATGGATTATGTGTTTTTGTTCCAATGCCATCTATGCGTGCTAACCCTGTTCTATTTTTTGTTTTTCTCCTGGCCATAAATTCCTTCTTTACCCGATTAATTCTGCACAACCAACCTGAAGCGCTTTTGCAATTCGCTCAATATTGATCAAGCTTACATTCCGTCCGCCATTTTCAATACTTCCGATATATGTTCTGTGAAGACCTGATTTCTCGGCTAATATTTCCTGGGACCAACCCATGCTTTTTCTTAGCTTTTTAACATTATTACCGAACCTCTTCAGTACGTTATTTTTCATGAGTAAATTATCTCATTAACTCTACTTATTGTCTACGATACTTTAAGTAACAATATATATTGACATCTTTGCTGACTTTAAGTAACATATTATCATATCCTCCGCCCCAAAAATCGGCGGGACGCTCTTTCGTGGGAAGGCAAAATTTTGGTGCGGGAAAATTTTGCCTTCCCACTTCAGTTTTGGCGAGGGCTCGATATACGCCGAAGCCTCGTGAATTTAGTGGCGCTGTAGGCTGAGGTGGATGTGGACGAGCCTGTGGCTGACTTAGAGATGTTCGCATAGCAAAGTGTATGGCGAGGACACGCCCAGCCGCAGGCCGGGTGGGGGCGGCCTGCGGCCGGGCCGAGCCAGGCGTTGACAGTTTAGGTGGTTATTTTAGAGGGAACCCTCTAAAATACGTTCGGATGTTGTCGGATAGCCGCCGCCACAATCGAAAAAACCCTGCCCTAATTGGCAGGGTTTTTTATGTGGTGGCGGGGATAGTGGGGTTCGAAGCCAATTTTCGCCGACCCTATGGGAGGAAAAGCCCTCTGGGCGGCAGAAAATTGGCCGGTCCGGAGCGAGCTCTGCGAGCGGAGGACCGAACCCCGGCGTCCCCGCCAAATTTTGCCACACACAATCGGCAGCAAAATCCATAGGGGGAAACCAACGGTTTCCCCCTCTTGGCGTTCGCCTCTACCGATAGTACCGATAGCAACCAGGTAAGTCGCTCACTGTCACCCCCTTCTTTTAGAACCGCTTGTCTATAGCAACTTATCTTTGAAAATAGGGACAGCGCCCGTTTTTCGCAACATAAATAGTCGCTGTCCCTATTTGTTCTATTTGTTACCCAGGCTATCTTGGATTGACCCATGTCGTAGTAAGATAGTATAATGCACCTATAAAACCGCCAAGGAAAGAAGATGGCTTTAAATATGAATATTTCGCGGAATAAAAAGAAGCTCTGGATAGGTTTTATATTTATCTCTATCGTATTTGTCTTCTTGCGGCTTAAGACGTTACCTCATCTCCTGATGTGGGATGAAGCATGGAATATCCTTTCGTTAAGGGCGTTTTTAAGTAACGCTAAAGCGGATCCTTTTTATTGGGGATATTTTTTTCATCCGCCTTTGTATATGTTTTTCGCACAGCTCTTTGCGCCGTTTCAGGCCGGATTTGATGTACGGCTGGAAGTTCTCTCTTTATCGTTCTCTTATGCGGCATTATTGACTACCTACTTGCTGAGCGCAAGGCTCGGAGGCTGGAGGTATGCATGGCTGAGCGGGATATTATTGAGCCTTATGCCCGTTTCCATAGGCTACGATACATGGATAAAGAGGGATGGCCTGGCTTCAGCATTATGTTATCTTTCCATGTTACTATTATTGAGAAGACAATTGTTTTGGTGTGCCGTAGCGCTCTCTTTTTCTTTATTAAGTAAGGAGAGTGCGATCTTCTTTATTTTCGCTGTCATACCGATGTTATTTCTGCTCAAGGAGAAGACAGTGATAAAGAAGATTGTGGTAATGTACGCAACGGTACTTATTGTGACGTCTTGGTGGTACATATTTTTTAGTACGCTTACCAAAACGGCTGTTAAGATCTTTATACAGGCGGCAGGCCATAACGCAATTTGGATAAAATCACCATTTTATTACTTCGGAAAGTTATTGCCGGACATGGGGATAGCGATATTATTCTTTTTTATAATAGGTATATGTTATCTTTCATATCTGGCAGTCCGTAAGAAGCAACCCAGATGGGGCGTGCCGCTCATCATAGTGTTATCTATCTATATTCCAAGCTCTTTCTTTATCGCGGGTAAGTCGCCCTGGCTCTGTTTGTCCGCTAGACCTGCGCTTGCAATGGTGGCCGGAGGAGGGGCATTGTTATTGATAAAGATGGTGAAAAAATTAAAATTACTCGTGCTGGTCCTATTTATATCTTTTTTGTGCGCCATCTATACCGGGTTTACTTTTTCATATCCACGATACCATATGGCCACATATCCTAATGGCTGGCCCGGGGCAAACTCATCAAAAGCGCTTGCTTTCTATCTTAATGAGAATATGCAGGATGATGATAGGTTGATGATTACGGAATTCGCGTATTGGAAAACGTCTGTCTGCGCGGTATTTTATTATTATTGGAAAAAGCATCCGGTATTAATCATAAATGGACGGCAAAAAGCTGAGAATGTAATAAAGGAAATTATCAATAATAAAATATCGTGGTTTGTGATCGCTGATTCACCCGATCAGCAATTTAATTTTCATCCGCTGGTAAATAATATAAAGAATTCCGTACTGGGAAAACCCTATACGGTCGGATGGTCGTATGTCTGGAATACCAGGGCGTTATGGCTGAATGACAGTAAACAGGCAGATGCGGAAAAAAAGAAACAGCTATAGCCTTTGAGGTCAGGTCCGGAAGGGACACATCTCTTAGAGACCTGTCCCCGCGGGACTTGACCCTGGGTAATCCCGCGGCACGTTATGGCTTCTTGCCGATATTCAATATCTCGTCTATCTTTTCGATGAGCGCCTCGGCGCTGACCGGCTTTGTCACGTAGCGATCCGCGTACAGGCTCGACGTCTTGATCTTTGTGGCATCGTCGGTGCGGGCGGAGAGCATGATAATCGGTATCGCAAGAAATCTCTCATTTTTTTTGAGCGCTTCCAGCACCTCTACCCCCTCCATCTTCGGCATAACGACATCGAGCAGAATTAAGTCTGGTTTAATTTTCTTCACCGCCTTAAGCCCTTCCTTGCCGTCATTGGCGACGTAGACGCGAAATCTGCCCGTCATCTCGAGATTCATCTTGACCAGCTGGCAGAAGCTTTTTTCATCATCTATCATGAGGATCTTGGTAGCCTCCATGATGCCCTCCTGTTGGTTCTATGCCTTGAACGTTATCGTCGCGCGGACACCTGTCTTGTCGGTCCTATTCTCTATCGCCAGGTTCGCCCCGTGCGCCTTTATTATGTTATCGACGACATATAACCCGAGACCCGTCCCCTCTCCCACCTTTTTTGTGGTGAAGAACGGGTCGAATATCTTGTTAATAACACCGCTAGGGATGCCGGGCCCGGTATCTTCCACGACGATGTACACGCACCGTTGTCGGGCCTGGTCCTTCCCGGAGCGGGTAGTGACCTCCAACCTGCCTCCTTTATTCATTGCCTGGATCGCATTCATGAAGAGGTTTATCAATACCTGCTCCATCCTTATCTTATCGATCCTTACTTTCGGTATCGTCTTACCAAGGCGCGTGATCACCTTGACGTGGTTACGCTCTGCGGCGTGCCTGACAAGGATGAGCGAATTCTTCACAACGGTGTTCGGAGACTCGGGGGATATCTCCTTGCTCGGCGTCCTGGAGAATGCCAGGAGCGACGATACGATCTCGGTCGCGCGTTTGGTGGCGTTTTCCGCGGATGAAAGGGCGAACAAGATGTCTTTGTCTTTCTTGCGGATCTTCTTTTTCAAATAATCCATGCTTTGCTGGACTATCGCGAGCGGGTTCCTTATCTCGTGCGCTATGCCGGTCGTCAGGTTTCCCACGACCTCCATCTTCTCCGTCTGTATGAGCTGCGCCTGTGTCGCCTTCAACGTATCATATGCCTTGCGCAGAGAATCTTCCATATTCTTCCGCTCGGTGATATCGTCATAGATCGTTATGAAATATTCTTTCTCGAGGCTATACGAGGAGACGACGTACCACCGGCCGACATCTTTAAGGAATTGTTCGAACTTGATTTCCTTGCCCGTCAACGCTATCTTGCCGTAAAAGGTGGCCCAATCGAACATCGACTCTTTGGTCGCGGGCATGATTTCGCTGAACATCTTGCCGATGATGTCATCCCTCTTCAAGCCCAGGATCTTTTCGAAGGCTTTATTCACTTCGATGAAGATGAAATCGATGGGTTCGTTCTTACTGCCAAGAATGATCTTCTGGTAGGCTACACCGCTGCGCATGTTCTTGAATATTGAGCGGTAGGTATCTTCGCTGAGGTGCTTCTTGCCGTTGCTTGAGATAGATTCTTGCATATGGTGATGGTACTGTTCGTATTGAGTATACCATCCAAGCGCGTGAAGCGCAACTATGCGCGGTGTAATAAGCAGGCAAGGACTACCACTTTTATCAATGTATCTTTGTACCGTCTGCATATTTAAACTTTCACGCTGTCCCCGTCTCCCCTCTTCACCGTGTCCCCCTGTGGGATGGCCCCAAGATGGACAGTGGTAAGAAGTATGCGGAATTGGCATATAACTGACACGCTGACCGTTGGGCAGTTTTTGATTGACATAGCTTCTCCGACGGATATAATAGAGCGTGGATGAGGGGTACTCCCCCCGTCGTCCCCGCCACTATATATTTACAAATACCCAAGATATTCAATATTGTATACCTTGGGTATTACGATGTTTGCTGGATATTTCTGATATGAGATGGCATAAAAATGGTACAGCCACAACTCGATATGAGTCTTTTTAATAACGTGTGGGTGATCCGGTTTTGCTATAAGCTTTATATACATTATAACAAGGTAAGCTATGAAGCAGGTTCGCAGAAATAATATAATAGAAAATGTTCTTCCTTGGGCACTAATAATTATAGTTGCCATAGGAACAATGCTGATAAGGCTAAGGTTGCTTGGCACCCCCCTGGAAAGAGACGAGGGGGAATATGCATATATGGCCCAACTTATTCTTAGCGGCATTCCTCCTTACCTCAAAGCATACAGCATGAAATTCCCGGGTATTTATTTTGTATATGCAATAATTATGTCCGTCTTCGGCCAAACAACAGAGGGAATTCATCTTGGACTTACCTTGACGAATGTTGCTGTAATTATATTGCTATTTTTAGTAGCTAAGCACCTTTTTAAACCCCCCGTAGCCGCAGTAGCGAGTGTATCTTTTGCACTACTTGCGCTCGGCGAGTCTGTGCTTGGATTGACTGCAAATGCCGAACAGTTCCTTCTGCTGCCAATGTTGGCAGGATTTCTTATCATGTTACAAGCGGTTGACTCCGGTAAGAAAATAGCTTTATTCTTAAGCGGATTATGCTTCGGCCTGGCATTCATTATAAAACAACCGGGTATATTTTTTGGCATTTCAGCCGCTGTATATATTTTTTGGTATTCAGGGCGGATAAAACGGGTATTGTTATTTTTAACGGGCTTGATCATGCCATTTATTATTATGTGCCTTTATCTTTATGCGGCAAAGGCTCTTAGTATATTCTGGTTTTGGACGTTTATCTATGCACGTGTTTACGTATCCAGCGCAACGTTGCTGCAAAGCCTGATAGGTTTCTGTTTAAAGACACCCAATGCCATAAAATCAAGTTGGATATTATGGATAATAGCGGTGATCGGATTTGCAAACCTGTTGAGAATAAAAACAGAGCCAAAGAAGAGGGTGTTTCTGCTGCTTTTTTCTATCGCTTCCATCCTATCAATTTTGCCTGGGTCTCATTTCCGGCAGCATTATTATATTTTAATTCTTCCCGCTGCGTCACTTCTGATAGGTTCCGCCATGGATGGCGCAAAACAGTTCTTGCCGAAATTGCGATTTTTGTTATTTATAATCGTATTCTGCTATTCGATTTTTCAAGGAAGTCCATTTTTTTTTAAAACGACACCTGCCGAGGCATGCCGTACCATGTACGGGATGAACCCTTTCCCGGAGGCTGTTGAGCTCGCAAAATATATTAACGAACACTCGAGTAAGGATCTCACTATCGCCGTCCTGGGCTCGGAGCCCGAGATATATTTTTATTTAAAAAAGAATTCTTCAATACCCTATGTATATATGTACCCGCTCATGGAGGCCCACCCTTATGCCATGGACATGCAAAATGACCTTATCAACGCTATGGAGCTCAACCCTCCGGAATATTTAGTATTTGTAAATATTGTAGCATCCTGGACTGAGTGGTATGTTTCGGACAAACTCCAAAAACACATGTTCGGCTGGTTCGAGAAATTCAAAGATACGTATTACGAAATTGTAGGAGTAATTGATATTATGCCGGGAAAGAATACTGAATACAGGTGGGGTTACAAAGCCCAAATGTACGAACCAAAGTCCAATTCATTTATCTATATATTCAAAAAACACTAGATGTGTATGGAGCACCACGGGTTTACACCCGTGGTGCCTTTGCTTACCCCGATTCGTAACATATGCCGAAATTCTCTTACGACAATTTCGGCATACTCATCTGTGGTATTTGGGGACGGTCCATTTGGTGCTACCCTATAATTTTATGTGCTCATAGTTAGTGGGGTACTTGGGGCCAGGTCCGAAAGGATACCCATTTTACAAAAAATACGGATCTGTCCCCACATCCTTCAGTTAGCACAATATATATTGTTGGTACACAATGCGGGAGTTATAATAAACACCTGGGATGGCTCAGGAAGTTTCACTCTATGATCATTAAACTATTTTGCTGACATCAAAAGAACCGCCTCAATCATTCTTTAATCGGTACTCAACATGCGAATAAAGAACGCTCTAATTTTATTAGCGATTATCATTTCAATTGCCATTAATCTTATTACGTTCAAAAATGGACATGGCTGGAGCGGTGATTCTGCGGGTTATATTTTGCAATCGCAAGCCATCAAGAACAACTCTTTCCATAATTTAAAATATCATATTGAACGTACGGATTATACACTTAATTACCCATGGGGCTATCCACTGCTCCTTACCGCCGTCATACATCACTTCGAAACAGATATCAATTTTCTTAAAATGTATACCTATGGTTTTTTTGTAATTTCTTTTATATTTATTTATCTATATTTTAAGGATGACGACGAAGAGAAGGCATTGCTCACGATATTAATAATGTCCGTCAACCCCTATTTTTGGATATACAAAAACCATATTCTCGCAGATTTACCGCATTTACTTTTTGCATATATCGCCCTATTTTTGATACAGGTAATCTATGTTCAAAAGAAAAAATTCTTAAACGATCATGTTTCTAATGTGTGTATAGGTAGTGCGATATTTTTAGCGTATAGTATGCGCGGTCAATCAATAGTATTATTGCCCACCCTTTTTATAGTGCAGCTTTTTACGTACAAAAAACAGACTATGCATCTAAATAATATTCTGCGGCATCTTCTCCCCTATGCTACTTTCACCGGCTTAGTAATCGTACAGTATGCTGTTAGCCCGATAGGAGCGACTACATATATACATCAATATCATTACCGTACACTTATTAATACGGTTGCCTACAATTTTGTCTATTACACGCATGCATGGAATGCGTTGTTTAGCAAGATACTTATAGTGTCGAGGATTTCAAAAATTGTCTTGGGGGCCTCTTTGATGTGCTGCATGCTCGGCATTACCTCGAATATGAAATCACACAGGCTATCGATTGCGTTTATAGTAACAAACATTGCATTGCTCGCGGTTACGCCGTTTCATGACGGCTTTCGTTATCTTATACCATTGATACCAATATTTTTCTATTTTAGTATCAAAGGATTCGATTTATTGCTGTCGAGTTTTTATCACAAATATCGTATCGCATTGTATTATTCAATAACAGCTCTATTCGTCGTGATCTCATGCATATCTATCATGGTCTTATCATTCAACGATTATAAAGAAAAAAGCATAATGACGGGGCCTTACGAAAAGGAAAGCCAGGAAATGTTTGAATATATAAAAAAGAATACGCATGTATCGGATATAATCACATTTTGGCAATCAAGAGTTATGTTGCTGTATTCTGGCAGAGATTCCGTAGTGATAAAACGTGTAGGTGATTTAACAAGAGCCGACTATGTGGTTTATTATGAAGATGGCGATGATCAGCTTGATCTCGACTCATTGTCTTCGTTAAATTTAGACTTAAAATTTGAAAATAAGCACTTTAAAATCTTTAAAATATAGCCTGATACGCAAGAAAGAATTTGATAAATATGATAGCGATTGATTATGACAAATGTTGCTGGAAAGACGGCAAATGCACGAGCTGCAGTTGTGGCGGTGCGTGCGATGGCTGCGTGGAGGCATGTCCTGCGGGAGCTCTAGAAAGACAAAAGCGAGTGGTCTTTTATCCGGATAAATGCGTTGACTGCGGCGCGTGTATAGCGGCGTGCAAATATGACGCAATAAAAAGCTCCTCATAGTTATTAATACTAGGTCTCACCAGGTGAGGCCTGCCTGTTTACTGCCATATTTAACCTGGTTAGAAATTCCCGTGAATTTCCGGGACGGCCTAGAAAGTGCCCCCACGACCATTAGACTATTGGGCTGGCACCAAAAGGATCGCCCCCCATCTCCTCACATATTCCTCCCGCGTCTTGTCAGCCGCGTAATATTGATGTAAACTTATTTTGTTAAGACGAACGTTCATGTATGTGCCTTTACCGGTTTCTCTCGCTCATCTATGCCTACACAATTCTATCCCTTTAGAACATCAACGACGCTCACGGCTTTCCTTATGGTGCTCTCCGCAAGCTTCACCAGGCAGCTTGTGGAGTTTACGACTTCCTGCATCGGTAAAGACGGCTTTAAGATCATCGTCGGTTTCATCTTTATAACGTCGGCAACGGTATTTGGCACCGCCGAGGCAAAACGCTTAGCGAGTCCGTTAAGGATTCCCGCCATGCTGGCGCTCTTGGCCATTGTCTTATTTTATTCATGGCAAATAAAGCTTCCCGCGGTGCGGATGCATATTATAATGTATGCTGTCGTGGGTTGGCTCGCCACCCGCGACGCGACAAAACCGGGCAGGACATGGAAAATGATTCTTGTGGCCTGGCTCTTTGCGGCTCTCGCGGGAACTTTTGAGGAATTGTTGCAAATACTATTGCCCTATAGGATTTTTGATTTTAACGATATTATATACAATATCAAGGGGGCGACTGTTGGAGTGGTTCTTTATTTGATAAGGCCAAAAAGCTAGTTATTGTGATGATGAAAGGTTTGAAACATATATACCAAGGAAAAAGTGAAGCTCCGCGGGCTAAAGCCCACGGCTTCCATTCGTCTGGAGCGAATCCCGCCCCGTCTATCCCCGCCCTTAAGGGCGGGGCTTTGGGGCGGCGGGGTAAATATGGTAACAACCGCTTTATTTAAGCAACGCGGGTTGATGAAGAAAATTATTGTCTTTTCTTCTGTCGTTCTTTTCATATACTTTTTCATATTGTTCGGCATACATCAGAGGATTAATATTTATGATGAAGGTCTCATGGCGTATAGTGCGACGAGAGTTGCACGCGGCGATGTTCCTTACGCTGATTTTTGGGCATATTACGGCCCCGCGCAATATTATGTTGTCGCGCTCATATTTAAATGTTTTGGCGCATCGCTTACCGCGCTGCGTACGTGCAATCAATTGACCGGGTGTTTACTCTTGGCGATGATGTACCTGGTGGTAAGAAAATTGTCAAACGACATGATGGCGCTTGGAGCCTTGCTTGCGTCTACAATAGTCCTTGTCGCCAGCTATACACTTACCGTAATTTTCATATCGCATCTTTCGGCGCTTTTCTTCAGTTTACTCGGATGTTTTTTCCTTCTGAATTTCTTATCTGAGAGGCGCACGATATGGATTATCTTGAGCGGGCTCTCCGTTGCTGTGACGACTTTATTTAGACACGAGATGGGACTGTATACATTTTTATCGCACCTCATAGTGATCCTCGCCTTCTTCTTTTTTGACCCTTCAGAATGTGGACGTCCCATCTCTCAAAGAGTCTTTAGAAGTTTCAAGACGCTGCTTTATTACTTTTTAAGCATAGCCGCCCTTCTGCTCCCCGCGGGTATTTACTTCTTTTATCACGCTGGCCCGAGAGAGCTTGTATATGATTTAATTATCTTCCCCACGAAAGTGTATCCGCGCATGCGATCGCTGCCCTATCTCTCACCCCTGCTTTTTCTTTTACCGATTTTATGCAATGATTTTTCATTCGGCCGTTGCTTACATATGCTTTTTTTGGAAGTCCCCTACTATTTCCCTATATTCATATCCGCGATGGTGTTTCTGTTATTGTTCAATCAATTTCGCCTAAGAATATATAATAGAATGCACATAATAAAATGGCGCGGTTTGCTTTTCGCGTTATTGGGCCTGTTCTTTTTTACCTATGCAAGCATACGGTCTGATTATACGCATCTTTTGCCGATACTTTTTATTTCCGTTATACAATTCTTTTTTCTTGCCTACGAATATCGCAGGAACAGGGCGATTGCTTCTGTTTTTTTGATCGCGTATCTTCTTTTTTGTTACGCCATAGTATCCACAAGGGGCTGGGGCACATTAAAAGATACATTGCTACGGTACCGGCAAACGGCCTTTTTTGATGTACCGCGGGCGAGAGGGATTCCCATCGACCGGAGCGAAATAGACTACCGGAATGCTATTCGCTATATCCATACTAATACCTTGGATAAAGAAAAGATATTCGTCGGCAACATACGGCATGATCGCATAGTAACGAATGATGTGATGTTTTATTTCTTATCTGAACGGGATAGCGCCACGAAATATTACGACCTCCATCCCGGCGTCGCCACCGAAGCGGCGATACAGGAAAAGATCATACGCGATATCGAAGAACAAGGCGTTCGGTACGTTGTCGTATGCGGCTGGGATTTCTCGGAACCAAATGAAAGTAGCAAAAGCAGCGGCGTTTTTTTATTGGATGATTTTATTAAAGACCGGTTTGCGCCGGTACGGTCATTCGGCAATTATTCGATACTGAAACGGAATCCGTAACGGGAACGGATACCGCGCCCTTGCCAGCGCCTGCCCCCTTTGCGCATTCTATGACGAAAGAAAATATCTCGGTGGTATTGATAGCCCATAATGAAGAAAAGGTCATAGGCAAAATGATCGAGGGCCTGCTTTTGCATTACGAGAACAGGATATTGGAGCTCATAGTGGTCGATGACGCGAGCACTGATACAACAGCTTCTATTGTCGAAAGGTGGAAGAAAAACAATAAAAAGGTGAGGCTTGTAAAAAGGGCTCCGCCTTGCGGGGTCGGCAGAGCTATAAAAACCGGTTTTGCCAGTGTGGATCCCAAGGCGGAATATGTCCTGACGATGGATAGCGATTTTATCGAGAGTATACGCGAGGTTTCGCGTCTGATAGATGAGATCGGCAGGAAAGGATGCGACGGTATCATGGGATCACGCTTTATAGAAGGAAGCCGCCTTAGAGGATACCCTCCGCATAAAAAGGTGATGAACAGGATATTCCATTATACGGTAAGCGCCTTATTCGGCATACGGCAGAAAGACTTGTCGAATAATTTCAAACTTTACAAATACTCCGTCATACAAAGTTTGCCGTGGAGAAGCAACGGTTTCTCGATAAACGCGGAAACGGGGATATTGCCGATACTGGGGGGGTACGATATAAGGGAAGTGCCTGTATCCTGGGTAGGAAGAAACAGAGGAATGGGCATTTCTAAATTCAAGCTCTTACGCGTCGTATGGGGGTATATGCTCACCATACCTCACGCGATATGGTTTTCTCTCGGATGCCGGCTCGGGGGTGGACACCCGAGAAGATAGCTAAGAGTAAGCGGAGAGGTCTTTTCAGATAGCAGGGTGTTCCCTTTTAGGATGGCCTCAGAATAACGATGGAAAAAGAAAAAACCGCCTCCGGGCCGCTGCTGGTCCTTGCGGCGTTTTGCGTTGTGCTCTATCTCACCGGCCTGCTCAATTCCAGCTCGGGTTTTTACGACTCCGACAGTTACTATCATCTTGCCTTCTCCGGGTTCATCAAGGACTTTGGCCTGCGCCATACATTCCCTTGGGCGCAATTTTCCGTTCTCAAAGATACCTTCGCCGACAAAGACATCTTCTTCCACATCCTTATCCTGCCGTTCCTTTACCTTATCAAGAACCCGGTCGCAGCCGGAAAATGCGCGCTCACCTTCTTTGACATTGCTTTTATCCTTGCCTATCTGTACGTCCTGCGCGCGTATGTCCCTGCTGCGCTCGCGGCGCTGATCCTGGTCCTGCCGTTCTTTTCTTCCGTCTTTACGTTCTATTGCCTGCAGCTGCGCTCAATTACCCTTGCCTCTACGTTCGGCATACTGATTGTGTATTTTCTGATCAGAAAGAAACCGCGTACGGTATTCTTGCTTACCTTGCTCTATACCTTAAGCCACCTTTCATTCTACATGCTCATCCCCATTGCGATAGCCTGTGAAATCCTGCGCTCCCTGCGGGAAAAGGAATTCTGCGCCGGCACAATAGGTGCGGTGTTATCTGCGATAGCCGTAGGGATCCTTCTGCACCCCAACTTCCCGAATAACGTGCTGATCATTTACTTAAACGGGATGGTCGCGCCTTGGCTTGCCTTGAACAGCCGCTCTTTAGGGCCCTGCGGAGAGATGCTTCCCGAAAATACCAGGCAGGCGCTCATCAATAACCCGACATTGTTTCTCTCTCTGGGCCTCATTATCTGGGTCTTTCTTTTTAAGCGCCGGAAGGCGGATTTTTCCATCTGTGTCTGGTTCTTCTGCGCAAGCATGTACCTGACCCTTGCGTTTATTGCCAACCGCTTCTGGTATGACGCGAATGTGTACTATTTTATCTTTCTGGCCGCGTGTATCGGCCGGTTATGGCGGGATCATGCGCCGCAAAGACATGCGCGGCGGATAAAGGTACTCGTTATCGCTTATGTCGCCGCTGCGATGACCTGTGCATGCCTGAACAACAATGCGGTGACCGCCCTCATGAATTTCTACGGCCCGCGAAGCGTCTATTATGAGAATATCGCGCTCTGGATGCAGAAGAACATACCGCCGGGACATACGGTATACCACAGCTATTGGGATGACGCTCCCTATTTTATCTGTTTTAACCCTAAAGATAACTATATAAACGTGATAGACCCGATCTATATGTATTGGCGTCACAAGCCTGAATTCGCGCTCATGGATCAATTGAGCCTGGGAATGGCGGGTAACCCAAAAGAAGTGATCAATAAGGTTTTTAAAGCAGAGTACGGATTCTTAAGAAAAGAGGAGCCTCTTGGCCGTCAGGTAAAAAACGACGCCCTGAACTTTGAAATCCTCTACAGCAACCCAGCTGGCATGATCTTCAAGACCAGGTAATGGCGGAGCCAGCCACGATTTGTTCTTCTGGACAATATCTTTTCTTGTAGTATAATAATACGTATCAGGGATTCCTGTGCAGTAGAGCCTAAAACGAAAGGAGAAGATGTTGGCAAGAGATAATTATTCTTATCAGAAGTACAGAAGAGAGCTTGCGAAGAAGAAGAAGAATGAAGAAAAGAGGCTGCGCAAGCTGAACAAGAAGAACGCACCGTCCCAGGGGAATCAAGAGCAGCCTTCAAGTGAGGGCGTTGCGGAAAATCCAGTGATTCAATAAACGTTACCAGCATAAAAAGGAGCAATAAGATGGCATTTGGAAGAGATAGCGGCGGATTCGGCGGACCAAGAGAGATGTTCAAGGCGACGTGCGCAGAGTGCAAAAAGGAATGCGAAGTCCCTTTTAAGCCGAGAGAAGACCGCCCGGTATATTGCAAGGAATGTTTTTCAAAGCGTAGAGATTCAGGCCGTTAATATAGTGTGATCGGAGGCGGGTCCCTTTGGGACCTGCCTCACGCACACGGTAAAGTTTTTTCCTCAAGAAGCACGTCTCGCCTCTAAGGTATAAGCGCATGATGCAGGGTCATGCGCGTCTGTTTCTTCGCGCAGGGACTGGATCCCCATTGCGACGTTCACCATAAAGAAAGCGGCCCTTGTGGATACCACATTAAAACCTCTTTTCATGGGGGATTTGGAGATCAAAGTGCCTCTTATTCAGGGAGGCATGGGCGTGAGAGTGTCCATGGCTCCTCTGGCAAGCGCCGTTGCCAACCGCGGCGGAGCGGGAACGATCGCCAGCGTAGGCCTTGCCTATGGCGCGGATGAGACCACGACTACGTTCGTCAAGGGCTCGAACGAAGCCCTGCAACAAGAAATTCGTAAGGCGAAGCGGCTGACCAGCGGGGTCATCGGTGTCAATATTATGGTGGCGCTGAGCAACTATGAGGACCTTGTCAGGGTCGCGGTCGAGGAGAAGACCGACTTTATCGTATCCGGAGCAGGGCTCCCTTTAAGCCTGCCGGAGCTCACCAACGGCTCATCGGTAAAACTCGTCCCTATCGTTTCATCGGCAAGAGCCGCCGATATCATACTCAAGACGTGGAAACGCCGTTATAGCCGTATGCCGGACGCTATCGTGGTGGAAGGCCCCATGGCAGGCGGACATCTGGGGTTCAGGCTCGAAGATCTGAAAACGAAGAGCGCGCATACCCTCGAGGATCTCGTTGCCGACGTCCTGCGCGCCGTTGAGGGATACGAGACGGGGCCCGGCAAAAGGATCCCCGTCATAGCCGCCGGCGGCATATTTGACGGAAGAGATATAGCGCGATTTCTTTTATTAGGGGCTCAGGGCGTCCAAATGGCCACCCGGTTCGTGGCAACATTTGAATGTTCGGTGCCAGATGCATTCAAGAAGATGTATATCGAGGCAAAAGAGGAGGATGTGGTCATTATCGATAGTCCTGTGGGCATGCCCGGCAGGACGATCATGACCGACTTTGTCCGCAAGGTGGCTGCGGGTGAAAAGATGGCGTTTACCTGTAGCTATAAATGTTTACGCAGCTGTGACCCGAAGACGGTCCCTTACTGTATCGCAAGGGCCCTTTGTGACGCCGCGGACGGGAACATAGATAATGCCGTTGTTTTTGCAGGGAGCAATGTCTCAAGAGTGAAGGATATCGTGTCGGTAAAAGAATTGATGGATGAGCTTGTCAATGAGACGATCGCGGCGCTCGCACAGGAATCTGTCAAGGTATAGCACATGCCCGGTTCGTGGCTTTTGTGCGTCTTTGATAATGATGGACATGCAAGAGAAGGTGTGGTATCATAGAATATGTTTGACATATCACAATTGATACGTATCTGCCGCATGGACGATATTTCGCCGACCGTGCGGTTTTTTATGCCCGGGGAACTCGTGTATACTTATGTCAAAAAAAATAAAGACGAATAACAGACACCGGATCTGCAGATCTCCCGGCTGCAAACATATCTTAAGCATATATAACCTCGAGACGTATTGCCACGTCCATCGGCAGCGTGCCAATGAACGACAAGAAGTTCTGTCATCGTCCGCACGATACTAAATCCGCATGCAACATTGTGGTTGGCGGAGGCTTATGCCTATGAAGATAAAAGAACTTGCCATATTGGTAAAAGGGGTGGCTGAGGGTGATGATGAGATCGATATTACGGGCTTGAGCGGCATCGAATCAGCCCGGCTTGGTGATATCACGTTTGCGGTCGATGAGGCGCATCTGACGAGCGCCGAAAAGAGCGACGTCTCGTGCGTCTTGACCGACGATATGCTCAGGAAATCGACCAAACCGCTCATCAGGGTCAAAAACCCGAAACTTTCATTTCTTATTATCTATAATAAACTGCACACAGCCGAGAGCAAGAACGCTTTCGTACATGCGACGGCGGTCGTGTCGACGTCTGCGCATGTGGGCAATAATGTCTGGATAGGCCCGGGCGTCGTGGTGGAAGACGGTGTCACTATAGGCGATCATGTCATCATCGAAAGCAACTCCGTCGTAAAGAAGAATTCGAAGATCGGGTCGTTTAGCCATATCTTCCCGAATGTCACATTGTATGAGAATGTAAAACTAGGGAAAAACGTCATCCTCCATGCCGGGGTGGTCATAGGATCTGACGGGTTCGGGTATGTGAAGGATGGTGGCACGATCTACAAATTCCCTCAGCTGGGATCTGTTATTATAGAGGATAACGTCGAGATCGGGGCCAATACGACGGTCGATCGCGGTTCCTTAAGCGATACGGTCATCGGCGCAGGGACAAAGATCGATAACATATGCCAGATCGCGCATAATGTGAAGGTCGGAAAGAATGTGCTGATCGCAGCCCAGTGCGGGATATCCGGCAGCACGGTCCTTGGGAACAACGTCACCATGGGAGGCCAGGCAGGGGCGGTCGATAATATTACCATCGGGGATAACGTCATTATCGGGGCCAAGAGCGCTGTCATAGGCAACATAGAAAAAAACTCTGTCGTATGGGGGATCCCGGCAAGGCCTATCGCCAATACAAAAAGGCAGATGGCAGTCCTCTCATGGCTTACGAAAAATTCAAAGACCCTCTCGAAGATGATGAAGGTGGGATCGACGTAGTAACTCTATTTTCTTTTATTATTGCGCTCTCGCCTTTGCGATATTAGAATACGCTGAATCGCCTCCCTGGTTATACGCCTTTACTTTATAATAATAGGTAGTGCCCCTGACCAAGCCGCTATCGATATATATTGTTGTGTTAGCCGGAAGCGTTGCTACTATTTTATAAGAGATCGTCCCCGCGCTTGTTGCCGTACCTCTCTCTATAAAGAAACCGCTTTCGTTTCCTGCTTTGTCAATCCATGTGAGTTTTATGCTGCCTCGACCGTTCGCGCGTGCATTTAAAGACAACGGCGCGGCAGGTACGGTCGGTATAGTGACGGACGCACTATTTGAATATCCGGAATACCCGGCATCTCCAAAAGCGCGGATCCTGTATTGATATGTTGAGCCGCTTACCAGGTTCTTATCGTCATACTTTGTCACATTGGCGTATACCCGCGCTATCTCTACATAATTCCCGGTGCCATTTACGGTGCCCGGGGCCCTTTCTATCGCGAACCCCTTTTCGTTCGTTGAGTTGTCACGCCATGTCAATGACGCTTGGCGCGGATATACGGCGGTTGCAGTAAGATACGTAGGGGCATTTGGCGGCATGACATTAATTACGGTGATCGTAATGCTCACGGAAGAAGCGGGCGTTATCTGGTCGCTATTAACCTCTCTTAAATTTAAGGTCACTATGTACGTTCCGCTGTCGCTGTAACCGGGGCTCAGTTTTAACCCATAAAGGGTATGGCTCTCTTCCGGTAGCTTGTTCAGCCTCTCCAGGGTGGCGAATAGCGGCAGATTATTCGAATATATCTCTATCTGGTCGCCATCAGGGTCTATGGCAGAGAGGGTCTGGCTTTGCGTCTTGCCTTCCTCTATACTCATATCAGTCGGTTTTGCAGGGTCATAATACGGCGGCCTGTTGACGTTATTGACGGTGATGATGATCTCTACGGGAGTAATCGGACCAGAATTGGAATCATTATTCACTTCTCTTACGTCCAGCGTTACCTTATATGATGTGCCGCCATCATTGTAACTGGG
>Ga0315294_10003067_pt1 | contig 18161 bp, 36 predicted proteins | sample YL17G13_40_MG_FD_203626 | JGI IMG/M metagenome (GOLD analysis project Ga0315294, IMG submission 203626) | Sediment microbial communities from Yellowstone Lake, YNP, Wyoming, USA - YL17G13_40 | ecosystem: Environmental > Aquatic > Freshwater > Lake > Sediment | place: USA: Wyoming | collected...
TATTTGCTCACTACGATGTGTTCCATAAAAAACATTTCGTGCCGCGTGCTCGCAATTGTTAATATTAATATCGTACTTTGGGTATTTTTTTATCTGTGCGTAAATACGTTTAATCAAAATACGCGCATCCTGTTTTGATTTAGCTATTATACAAACGGGACTATTTTTTCGAAATTCTGGAAAAGAAATAATTAAGTATCCTTTTAAACTATCTAATTGAAATACTGACTCCTCTGACCTTGTTTGTATTGCAACGATTTTTGACAATCGCTTAAAACTTTTTTCCGAGAGTTTATTTAGTAACACTCCATAATGCTCGCCGACACCCTTGCGTTTTGGACGCGAGATTAATTTGTACAGCATTATTTAAGTTTATATAAAATAAAGCCCAGCCGCGTTCCCTTCGTTTACTCGTTCCAGAAGCTCGTCAGCTGAAACACGAATAAATGTTACGCCGTTTTCTGTGAATTTAGTACCTACATCCTTAGGAATGTAGCCTTCCTTGTCAAGATTCTTATTCGGAGAGCCTACCCCAATTTCTACAAGCTTAACGGCAACCATCCCCTTTTTAGTTTCTGCTTTGTCAAGAACCTCGAAAATCATTTCTCTTTCCTTCGGATTATGCATACAGAATCTCCTTTCTTACTAATTAACGTGAAAAGACGTAGATTTTGTCTAGGGGAACTAAGTTCCTTTGTCCTCGGAGTCTGCCAGCATCTGCGTGATTTTCTGCCTGTCGCCCTTCCGCAGTCGGCCCTCAAATACAACCTCCTGCCCGGTAGCACGTCCCGCGTTTGTCTTGCAGACCAAACAGTACTCAGTCGGGAAATACTTAGTACCTGACATTCGGTTCAGATAGGCAGTGCCTCCCTCCTTCTTGACTATTGCCCAGTTTTTGCTTTCGGCAAAAATAGAATAGCCAAGGTGCCCGGAAATACCTTCGTAGCATTTCTTGAACCACTCCGGGCTGTTATTCCAGCGATCCAATTTTATCTGATACTTAGCCGCCCGATTTTTGCATCCCTGTACCCGGATCATCTCCTTCTGCCTATACGCGTCTTCTTTCTTTTGGATTTCCGATAAAGCGGCGTCATCTCCAATAAGCCCGTAAAGAATTTTTAGCGCTTCTCCGTTAGGAAAGACCCCCGATTTGATCTCCACGATTGCTTTTCTTATGCTATCCGTCTCTTTGCTGGTCATAAATGCGCCTAGTCACGGACGCTACGCACTTCCTCACTGAACGGGTCCACTTCTCGCACCTTCCGAACTTCGTAAGTCCCCGGAGGCACGGTGATAGCCTTGTGTTCCTCGTGCACGACCGTCGCGCCCTTCTTCACGGTCAGGTAGGTCTTGCCTTCGGCTTCCAGTAATGCGCAGCCGGAATCGTGGATCACGTGTGCGTGACCCGTCGCTTCGCCTTCCGCTAGTACGAGTCCACGAGGATCTGCCTTGCGAGGCTTCGCCTTTTCCGGAACCGCATCAACCACGAACAGAAGAACATCGCCCTGCTGGTACAAAGTAGACATAACGACTCTCCTTATGTAAGTGACACGGGTTTCGCGTCACTCTGGTTCCGCCACGTCAATGCCTCCCTCACGGTTTTGCACGCCTTGTCCACCCACTCCACGTGCCAGATACCGATACTGGGATTCAACATCTTGAGCGCGGGCCACGCTCCCGTGCGACCACCCAAGTCGATTTCATGAAGTTCATAGTCTTCCTTCTTGTCGAGTCTCTTGCTCCCCAACTTCACCATCAACCGCTCGACGCCGACCTTACGGACGAACTCCCGCCGCACTTCCGCATTCTGTTCCTGAATCCACTTCTTGCATTCGAGTTCCTCTGCTTTCGTTTCCGCGAGTTCTCGCGGGACGCCAACACCGTTCAGCCCCCAGCAGCGCGTCCCGTCCGCATACTCCAGCGCAGGACCGCCGTCCATATGAAGTCCGCTTGCGTTACGATGGACGAAAGGGCAATCGGAATACACGACCGCCCCGTTTTCGAGTGGATAAATTAGGTCAAACGTCATCATGTCGTCAATCAGAGAGCGATCTGGAAGTTCCAGCTTAAGAACTTCCGCGAAATAGTCGATCCACACCCTGTAGGATGCCCACCAGTGTCCGTCCAGATACGGCCAGACGAAACTTCCGACTTGCTGCTCGACTTGCTGCCTGACTTGCTGCTCGACTTGCTGCCCGACTTGCTGCCCGACTTGCTGCCTGACTTGCTGCCTGACTTGCTGCCCGACTTGCTGCCTGACTTGCTGCCTGACTTGCTGCCAGACTTGCTGCTCGACTTGCTGCCCGACTTGCTGCCAGACTTGCTGCCTGACTTGCTGCCCGACTTGCTGCCAGACTTGCTGCTCGACTTGCTGCCGGACTTGCTGCCAGACTTGCTGCTCGACTTGCTGCCGGACTTGCTGCCCGACTTGCTGCTCGACTTGCTGCCGGACTTGCTGCCCGACTTGCTGCCCTTTGCTCAGCAAACACGTTGCAATCCACGCGTGCATAGGACCGTGCATTATAATAGTTGGCCCGTTGGGCCGTTTTAAAAACTTATTCAATTTTTTTGTGTACTTCTCGGCGAGAGACCGATCAATCGCGCCGGTACGGAATCCAAGCGCGATGCCCCGATCCCGGTATTCGTCCAGTTTTTTGGTTTGCTCTTCTGTGAGTGCGTTTATCATTTACTTTATTGTGTGAGTACCACTCAAAAAATAAGAAAGTATTAATACAAATTTGCGTGGGGGTTCCGTATCAGTTTGTTTGCAGCCTCAATAACGCTGGCCCCGATCTTCTCTCCAAGAACTTCCTTAACCTTTGTAGCACTTGACATTACGTCCCCCGGCGATTTGATGTTCTCTTTCAGGAGCAGTCCCGCCCTCTTCGGCCCGACGCCATCCAGTTGAACCAGCGGAACCATCTCCTTGCTGGCTCCCGTTTGCAATCGAAGGCTGAAGACCTCCCAGAACTTTCCGTCAGGATCATACGCTTTCGTATAAGATCCTACCGTCTTGATCGTGTCCACGATCCGCTCGGCATCAATGACGATCTGGTAGATTGCGCCCCGTCCGCGTGTGGGAATCCCCTTGCTCTTCAAGTGACTGATAAGTCCGTACACGATGGACGTCGCCTTCTTGTCGTAGGAGTATCCGCGCCGCCAATACTCCCGCTGAAGATCGACCGCCTTCAGTTCATCGTCCTTGTGCAGCCATGTTTTTTGCAGGTAAGAGTCCACGTGAGAAATTGCCCACGCCATATCCATCTCGTCGGGATTTTTAGTTCTACGGAATATCCTTTCGAAGTTGCCCTTCCACTGGGCCACGTCGAACGGGGACTGATAGAACCACGCCGCGATCTTGCCGATAGGCTGGCACTCGTAAGCGCCATCAACAACCTTGATCGCGTTGATTTGTTCCAGACGGCGAACAACTTCTTCTACAAGGTTTGGCTTTAGCTTCTCGCCCTGAAACTTGGCGAAGCTTCTTTCATACCACTTGTGAATGTCCACATCGGTTTTAACTTCTTTTCTTTCAATTGCGCTGATCAGGTGAAATGCCATTACTGTCGTATCTAGCATACGACTATTAATAATCGGATCGGTTTCAACCGCCTTCTTCCAGCGTTCCTTTTTGCTCTGCGGAACTAGAAGATAAGCATCCCCTTCTGTGTCATATCCGGGTCTTCCCGCTCTCCCAAATTCCTGAATGATATCAAGAGGGTCAACCGGTTTCATCCCTCGGTTTACGCCGAGAACGAGGACGCGTCGTGCTGGGAGATTCACACCTGCCGATAAAGTTGATGTTGCAACCAGATGATCGAGATCCCCTTTTCGAAAGGCATCCTCTACTTCTAATCTTTTTTCCTTTTCTAAATCTGCGTTGTGAAATTCAGCTTTGTATCCCAGAATTTTCAATTCATTTAGAAATTTGTTTCCTACATCCTTTCCATGAACAAAAATAAGAAAGTGATCCTTGTCGTTTATTTCCAGAACTTCTATTGCTTTTTTAACTTTGGCCTTTTCCTTGTCGGCATACTTTCCTTTGTCATCATAATCGACGTAGTGTATGCTCAAAGGACATGGACGATATGTTGATCTCAGATGAATTGTTTGTTTTCCATTTAACAGACTTGCCCAATCCGCCATCTCTTTGGAATTACCAATGGTCGCGGACAGGAAAACAATCCGCGCTTTTGGATTGAGTTCAGTAAATTTCATAAGACCGCACTCGACTGCAGCACCTCTACCTTCAGTACCAAGTAAATGAGATTCGTCGTTTACAAAAACTCCAACATCATAAAGCCATTCGTTTTTCTCGGCTTCCATGCGTTTGCAATGGCTGTCGGCCATTTCAGAAGTCATTATAATAATATTTGAACGCTGAAGCTCCTTAACGCGAGATTCCGTTAATCGGTAATCCCCAGTCAGAATGGATATGCAGTATTTAGAGAACGCATGCTTATCAGAAGTCCAGTCGTCATACTTCTCCTGAGAAAGCGCCTTAAGCGGTGAAGTGTATATTGCTTTTTTCCCGGTCTGCAAAACGGAATCCATAATAAGTTCCGCTGCAACCGTTTTTCCGCTTGCCGTAGGAAAAGCACAGACAATATTGACGTCTTCGTCTTTATGTGGAACAACCAGAGATTGGGCGGGGTTGAACCACTCAAACGGGTAATGAAGATGCGGGACAACTGACGTGGGGATTCGCTCTTCAGTCATTCTGTAAATTTCTTTCTGTGGTAATAATCTGTTTGATACCCTTGTGATGCTTCTCGCAATGCAATGGGGCTGACTCCTGCTCACTGAATATATGCAGTCTCACCTCGCAACCGCAACGATATTCTACGATTTTCGAGATTTGCCACTGCTGGAACGTACCGCCCGTATAAACGTCTTTTGTCATCGTTTTTCTCCTATTTGGGGTCTTTCACGACTTCGGGCCTCATCGCGGGCGACGTAAAGGTAAACGAAACGCTCGTAGAAACATCGAAATCTTCTCCACACTCCGAACAGGATACTGGATGCTCTCCGTCCTGCATGACCTCGTAGTCCTCCTGATCCGGTGGTTCCCACGTCCGACGACACCGAGGACACCTGATTATCCTGTCGCTCGTGACCTCTTCGTTGCTTGTGGCGATTTCTCGGCACTCCGGGCATGTCGTTTTCACTCCCTTTGGGAATACAAGATATCTATCGCAGTTTTGGCAATACTCGCCATTGGCGATCATCGCCGCACGATAAGCTTTATGGTTGAGGTTCCCGTCCTTCTCCCGGAAATCTTCCATCTTGACCGATTCGACGTGTGGCATGGCGTTCTCCTGTTAACCTTAGCTCAAGAACGGAGCGATTGTAGGGTGCTTCTCGTCCCACTTGCGGGCGCAGGATCGGCAATTAGACCGCGTTATCAGCACCACTGACAATACGCCAAGCGCATAACCAGCAAGCAACATCCACCACATGTTCACGCCTCCTAAGGGGGCTCTATAGTTCCCGCTCTGCTCTCGCCCGCTCGGCGTCACGGTCTGCATAGTCCTTCTCATCACCGCGCTCGATGGCGTCGGCCCGACGGTTCAATTCGAATGCTATCTGCGGGTATCCATCGCGGCGACTTGCGCTATCGGTTTTTACATATTCCGCCGCCCAGCGCAGCGTATGGGCCTCCACGGCGCGGGCGAGTTTCATGGCATCGGCTTCGGTGACACCGTAATCATCACCCACGGTAGTTTGAGCTGCCTCCCACGCTTCGCAAATCGCCTTCAAGTCGATGCTCACGGCTTCGCCTCCTTCCCTTGTGGCGCGAGGGCCGCGCCTATAATCAGGCTCCGAATCTGGCTGATGTCGTACTGAGCCTTGATCCATCCGTCGTGCGCCTTTCCACCCAGCGCAAAATCGTCAGCACCGCTCATCCACTCAATGACGCCCCATGCGAGATGCAGCGCCTCCCGCAGGGCGGCTATCTTGGCCTTCAGGTCTTCCTCGCACTGACGCTCACGGCGATCATCCCCGGATTCGTGCTAGCGTTAAATATCACGACATGGAGTGCGCTAACATCCGCAGGCTTCTCGGGCAAGATGTAGGTGAGAATGGCCAAATCCGCGATGCAAATACCTGCGAGCACGACGACTATTCCGCTATTGTTGAAGACGCCAAGCGGCTGCGGGAGGCGGTAGAGGTTGCTCTTCCGAGGTTCTGCGTGACCCGCAAAGGACCGATTATGCTGCGTGACCTTAGCCTTCAGCGCGTCCCGTTCGGCGGTCAAGCGACACCAGCCGCATGCCCCATCGCACGTCTTCCCGCAAGCGGATGCCATACCTTTCACTCCGACTTGGACGATTTCAGGCTAACTGTGTTCCGTGATTGAACGTCCACTGCGCTACACGAATGGCTTCGATGCTTCCAAGAGCCTTCTTCGGATCGTCCGTGAGCTTTACGGTCTCGATACAGTTAACGGAGCGCAGTTTGATAACCATATTTAACGGATTGCTGCCAGTAATGTCATTCGTCAGGTTAGTCCCGATCCCGAACGAACACTTGATCTTGCCTTCGCAGTCCTTCGCAATCTCGACGGCCTTCTCCGGGGTCAGGCTGTCGCTGAACACCAACGTCTTAGACATAGGATCGATACCCAAGTTCCGATAGTGCTGAACGCAACGGCGTGTAAAGTCGAATGGATCGCCGCTATCATGTCGGATTCCATCAAACAGTTTCGCGTGATACAGGTCGAAGTCTCCAAAGAACGGGTCCAACCCGTATGTGTCGGACAGGGCAATCCCAAGGTTTCCACGATACACCTTGGTCCAAGCGTCCAGAGCAAATCGGTTGGAGTGGCGAAGGCCTTCAAGGACAGAGTGCCCCATTATCCATTCGTGCGCCATTGTTCCAATTGGCTTCGTACCAGTCAGCCACGCCAGATAGACGTTGCTCGTTCCCACGAAGGACTTTTTGCAGTTGTCTTTCAAAAACTCGACAATCCACCGATGATGTTCCGCGCTTCGGCGGCGTCGGGTCCCGAAGTCCGCAAAGGCGGGAAGTTTGTTCAGGATATCCGTCTTAGCGAACATTTTCTCGACCTGATCTGTCAAGTTCCAGTTGGTTTCTATCAAGGTGAAGTATAATTCACTGATAAGCGCCATCAATTTGACTTCCCAGAGGATCGTGGAACGCCAAGGCCCCTTGATCCGCAAGTCCAGATTGTTATCGGGCGTGAGTTGCAGATAGATCTCCGCCGGGTTGTACCGGTAATTCCGAAGATACTCGATATACCAAGGCTTGAAGAACGAAAATCCCTTAAGCCATTCCAGAATCTTGTCGTCAGCCTTCAAGTCAGCCATTCCTTCGATGGCCTTTTGCAGATGAGATCGGAACTCTTCCGTGAAACGCTGACGCCCCCGGTTGATAAAGACGTACTGCGCCGTCGCGTCAGGGTAAAGCTGAAGCACGGCATTCATCATTGTAAATTTATAAAAATCATCATCAAAAAACGACATGTGCGTAGCCACGGTTATTTTTTCTCCTCTACAATCGGAATCATCAGCCGTTCCTTCTTCTGGAAGCACTCATCGCAGATCACGAATCCCAACAGGGGCTCGCAATCAAAGGGATCGAAAACCGTACTGCCGTAGTTCCCGTAGGCCACGCAGCCCACTCCATGAAGCGTCATGTGCATGGATGGACGGCCTTCTGGCGTTCTGACAACGGGCACGGTCGCCCCGTCTATTTCGAGTTCCTTCTCGCACACGATACAGGACACTTTGCCATTGGGACTCATGACTTCTTCTCCTCCCCACAAATCTCGCGCTTGAGGAAGTCGGCTTGCTGTTCTAGTTTGCTGGCTTGCCACAAGAGATTGCGCCCCGCCCGGTCGGGAGCCAAGGTGTTCGCCTTCCGCAGTTGCTTGGCATCCTCACGTTTCACCGCCTCCGCGACTTGGCGGGTATATTCCAACACTTCAGCGTATGCGAGCCCATGATCCTTTTGCATCAGAACATTGCGGATTCCATGTTTCGCCATCTTTTGTAGGTCAACCATTGTGATTAATCTCCAGACGCAGTAGACCGAAGTGCCGCAAACAGACTGCCCGTCCTACATAACCACCCTGTGGAGAATCAATCTCCACTTCTTCATTCTTGGATTCCAGTTCATCCAAGATCACGTTCGCGACTTGGCAGGCGAAGTCGGTGAGATTCCCTTCGTTGTCTGGATTTTTATAATCGCGAAACGCCTTCGCCATCTTCCGCATGTCATCCTTGGTCATTACCCGCCTCCTTTTCCCCACAAATCTCGCGCTTGAGGTCTTGAATATCCAGAGCTACGAGTTCACTATGCCTGATTCTTGCCTTCTCAATCGACGCGTCGAGGCAATCCTCCGCGACTTGACGGGCGAGATCATAGGCAAAGCGAGGCAGCCAAGTTCCATGAGCAGACTGCAATGCTCGGTAAATGTCTGGGTTCTTGAATGGGACGTCGCGGCCACTTAAGTACCGCTCCACCAATTCTTCGGTCATCTTCTTCAGGTCAACCATTACTGACTCCTTAGAACTTAGTTCCTCTGAATTTCGCTTCCCGGTCTCCTTCGTTCCACTCCCATCTCCACGACCTGTGCGGACCTTTATGTCCTCTCTTGCGCTGACAAAACCTGTATCGTACTGGTATCCAGCCCAGCCCGCCGCAGCACGCGTTGCGGGTAAGCGGATGCGGCTCTAGGCACAGTGCATTCTTGAATGCCATTTTATTAGATAAGGATGGCTCCGGGATAAACCCAGTCGTATCTTAAGTGTCCGTCCGGGAAGAAAATCAACTGGCGTATCTCGTCTCCCTTCGGCAACGTCAGGCAATTGTTCATGCACACGTTCTGCCCGTCCACGTCAAAGATGGTCGCGTTGTGGGGGAGTTCCAGCAGCACGGTTCCTCTCCGGCGAAGCGCGGCGTAGATTTCCGCGTGCGTCTCGACCGGAATTTCGTGGTCCTTCACCCACTCTAATACTTCCGGGCTCTCCGTTTTTTCTGGTGCGGCGACGGGACGAATCGTCAGCTGTTCAACACGGAGGCGTTTACACCATTTGATTAGCTTCATTACATCATTAACATCATCCACAAATCCTTTAAGCAAGGTGCAGTTGATGCGAACGGAAAGTTTATGCTGATGGAGTTTCTCCACGACAAGATCGATCTTGTCAGATAATCCCGCAACCACTCTGTTCACAAGCGGGTCTTCACTGACGACAGAGAGAGAAACGGTTGTTAGCCCATACATATACCAAAGTCCTAGATCGTTGCACAAGGCGTCGTTTTCAAGCAGGATGCCGTTTGTCTGGAGTTCGAGAAACGGGAACCGGTTCTTGATATAGTCGAGATACATTGTAATCTGCTTGGGAAAAAGAGTCGGCTCCCCCTTTCCGGTGAGAAGAACCGTGCTGACGCCAGACTGCAACGCGTACTGAATCGTCTTGTCAAGATTCCGGTGAATGCTGTACAGGCCGAAGTCCCTTTGGGGATCAGCAGAAGGGGTCATCTTGGAGACGCAGAACGGGCACTTGGCGTTGCAGGCTTCCGTTCCACAGACGACGCTCAACGTGCTGATCTTCATGGCTTTAGCCTAATAGTCCAGTGCGCCATCTTGCTCTTCGTCTTCCCGCTCTTTAACGTCCTCTTCTTTTGTAATCTTATCGTCCTTCTGGTTTACTTCTTTGTCGTGCCGCATATACGCCTTTTTATTTCGCGCCGTGGCGCTGTCGCGTCTTTTGGAGAACTTCATGGGCTACCTGTATTGTGTGAAAACAGGGTGAAAAGTAAGAAGGTTCTTTATTTACAAATTCGATTCTTCGGTCACCTTCCTTTTTTCGGCTGAACGACACTTTTTGCAAAGAGTCAGAATCCAATAGCCGCTGCCCTTCTGATCTCCCTTCTTTCCGCACTTCTCGCACGTCCGAAGCGACTCAGCTTCCGCCCTGAACGTAGAACCGAACCCCAGCAAATTTCTCTTTCACTTGAACAACGCGAAAGTTCTTTTTGATCTCGGCAGGTGACTTGTTCAATTCATCTTGAATCTTGTTGCAGAGTTTGAGAAGCAGCTTGTACCACCCGTCACCACACTCAAATCCAAACGCCATGGAACTCTCTCGAAGCGAACTCTCTGGGTAGAAAAACGGAAACTTGCTGAACAACGCTCTCGTGTTTTCTCGGTTCACGTTAATCTCCTTCTAGTATCCGCACGGCGTTTTCGCCCCACGGGTTTGGATAGGGAAGTGTCCGATTCCCGTTACTGCATTCAAATCCGTGCGGCATTCCGCAACGCTTGCAATAGACATAGCCGTCCATGGCAAACTTCGGCTTGGAAGGATCGCCGGTCACGTCTTCCATCTTAAACGGCTTGTGGCATTCGTGGCATTGCCACGGATATGCTTCTTCCATATTATTCCTTTCCGGTCTGTCCCTGATATCCTTGAACACCTTGAAAACCTTGAACTTGACCTTTCGTATCTTCTACGGCCCATCGGGGATCAAAAATACTATGCCACGGAAGTCCAACAAATACCGTTTTGCACCCAGAACATTTTAAACGGGCAGCTTCAAGCCAGAAAAACCACTTGCTCTTTCTGTATACTGACAAAGACTCTCCGCACTGTGGACAAATGTTGTAGTCTATGCAACTGTTACTATTGGAATACTGAGCATACGCATTCCGGGTTTCTTCAAGGCGGGCACGGTGAGCGATTTCCAGATTTTCTAGCGCCTTTTCACAGACCTTGATGGTCATGACTTACCCTTTCCTTTCTTGGCCAACTCCTGCTTGACAAGCGCATCACAGTCGTCCGCGATCTTTCGGAGTTCCTTAGTAAACTTTTTCATAATTGTTGGAACCAAGTCGGCTCTGCAACGCTCCGCACACTGGGTGTAAATCTTTGATATGATCTCTTCGGGTGTCATGGCTGGCTCCTAGTTATTAAACGGAACTAAGTTACGCTTTTCTTGTATTTTAATCTCTGTGCTACATCCACCACATAATCATTGAACGCAACGGGAAGATTCAGACTGCATTGTAGTTCCTCCAATTCGGCTTCGTACAAAAAATCGCTAATCTTGGAATTATCCTCAACAACCATAGCGTGAATACAACCAACCTCATTTACTGCAGCCATGACTTTATCCACGAATTCTCCAAGGGATAATCTTCGTTTGTTTCTCGCCTCAAAAGTGTCTTTCTTTTGTGGATTCTTTTTAACTTCTTTTATTACAAGACCTTTTTTACCTATGCTATCAATTTTGAATACTCCAAGTTGCACGGCGAGCATAAGATTCATTACGTGCTGTGCCAGAGGACGCCAATCGTCTGTTTCTTTAATAATTCCCGCGTATCCCACTTTAAGGACTTCCGCCAATTCGCTGATCGTGGTTGTTTCTTTCGTAATGGGAAACTTTCGAAGATCATTCAGTATTTCCCTATCGATCTCATCCCGAATGATTTCGGGGTTTTTCTTAAGGAATGCACCAACATCAAAAGCTTTTGTCTTTTTCATTCTATTCTTGAATTCCGATATAGCGGCTTTATCTTTTTTGTGCGTCATTAGATCACCCCCTGTTATTGGAACTTAGTTCCGTCTTTCTAACCTCTGAGAGGAAGATAGCCATCTGGGCTATCGGGGCCATCATCGCCAGAACGTTTACTATCCGTAAGCAATCCTTTCTGCCGCGCTTCGTGAAGGATGACCGCCTTGACGGCATCCTCGTAAGTCGCGTCCATCATCTCTCCGTTGATCAGGACGCCGTCCTTCACCCGATCAATCACCTTCACGGCATTAATCCGAATTGCATACTCCCCGCCCTCGGAATCCTTCTTCTTGAAGATAGCCCAGTCGCCCTCGACCTTTACTGTTTCCATTGTCACTCCTTCGGAGTAATAGAAGCCCGGACGCTTTCTGGGAGAAGGTTAATCCGTTCCTCGATTATCTTGTCGTATCGGTCAAACTCGTACTCTTTGTCGTGGGTGTCTCCGTGATGAAGCAGCCACAGATGCGGGCGCTCAATCCACTTCGGCAAGAGTTTACCAGATTTCTCCATCTCTTCAACATTAAACCGAAGCCCTTCACGGCAATCGACGCTTCCCACCAAGACGTTCTGATCTGATTCGGCCACTCCACCGCTGAATCCGAAATCCGGCCAGTCACTCGAATTCCGTTTCAAATTAAAATAAACATGCCCGCCGTTTACGTGGTCTGTTCCATAGGTATCAAAGCAGAGGAGCAGGCCTTTGCCCGGACTGAAGAACACGAAGAAAGTTTCAGTTTTTTCTGAAGAGTGTGAGTGGAAATCGACTTTATACACCTGCTCGAATCCGATTTCCTTGACAACTTCAAGGTACTTGTTCAAGGGCATTCCGTGCCAAGTGTCGCGTGACGCCTGAAGCGCTGCGCGGCTCTCCGCTACGCCCGTCATGTGGAGAAGCATTCCAAGAGATTCCGTGGCCTTGTCCTCCTTGTAGGACTTTCCAGTGATCTTCTCGGCACTATCAAGAGCGTCGAAGTTCAAGAGATTTTTAAGCTTTTCTTTTGACGGGGGCTGTTCGTAGAAAGTCATTTCTTTGCGAGTCCTTTCTTTGCGTATTCCCTTCTCGCGGCCCTCTTTGCATTGTTCATTGCTGCCGGAATACAGCCACACCCATCCTGACCCCAACCCTTGCTGTATCCCCAACTTATTGTCTTGCCGTCCAAGTCATAGAGATGCCACTTTGCGACTGTCTCCCCTTCGCGTGGGAGTGTAACAGCGCAGATTAGCTTCCGCTTGTAAACATAGATGTCCACGGAATACTCCTTAAACCTTCTTGAACTTGCTGGGAACGATCAGTTTCCTCTTTCCCTTCTCGTACCATCCGCACTTGCAGAGCATTGCGTTTTCTGGATGGTCCGGACAGCCAGAAAAGTAATCTCGCAAAGCGCGAAGCATGTCCAGTCCCGCTGGAGCAGAAAGCCGAACAGCAAAACAGCACGGCCACTTCTCACTTCCGTCCTGCCCGCCCCACGTCTCTACGACTTCGGCGTGCTCCCGAACCATGTTGACCAGACAGTAACTTTCGGCTGGACTGATAGGCGGGCCTTTGAGTTTCATGAAAACAATAACAGGAGTATCGCCGAAGCCCTTCGGTGTACACCTGATAGAAAAACCCGCAAACGTATCCTTACAACAAATTCCGCTCGGAGAAACAAGAGCACCAAGAGGCTGCGGACAGTTCATCCATCTGACCGCATCCTTTATGCAGTTGCTCAACCGGGAAACAAAGCTTTTCTTGTGGGCCATGCTCCACAAAAAATCCCGTACTTCTTTTGTCTTTGTTTTGGTCACTTCTTTTCCTTTTTCTTTGCGAGCGCGAGAGCAGAATGGGCAATCTTGTTGACGTCAGTCCTGTGAACCGGACATTTCCAATCGACCCACCACGCAATGCGCGTTAGCCCAAACTCCGGTGGACAATATACGCCTTTCCCCCGGTTGTTCTCACGAAGGGAACAAGTACACCCAATCCTTCGGGCTTTGGGCGATCCCGGCTTGGGCTTTAGCACGGTTTGTTTTTCCATTCTGAGAATATCCTATCCATGCGGTGCAAGGGCGGCGTCGAATCCGCAGGTGCATGGGCCGATCTTTTTATGCCGCACCTTGCACTCACGATCATGCGCCCCATACACCGCCAGTGACACCCGCAACTCCGCAATCTCCGCTTCTCCGTCCTTCTGTAATGCCAAGATTACCATAAGCGTCTTTGTTCGCTTCGCCACCTCGGCCTTCAGCTCGGTCCTCTCGTCCACAAGCAAACTTATTACGCGATCCTGCGTGAGGGAATATGGCTCTCCGGGTGAATAGCGTAGGTCTTTAGACGCGATCCTCAACACGGTTTTCATATCCATGCTACTTCTTCTCCTCCCCCTCGACGCGCAGGGCGGCGTTGTCTGGATATAAGGCGTAACCACGAGTTTCACTCCATCCGCAGGAGCAGGTATTATTGTGGCAGTCCTCCTGCATGGCACAATCATCCGCGTGCTTCCCGTACTTCTTCAGCACCTCCCACAGGTGTGCCCCGTACTTCTTCAGCGCCTCCCGCTCGGCCTCCAATTTCATATACGCCTTGCACGAAAACCCGGCATCTCCGCTCGGGCCATCTGGATAAGCGAGTTCCCAGAGTTTCTTGTTCTGCTCCTTCAGTGCGTCTCGTTCGCACTCTAACCCCATGACGGAATGACGATATTCTACCATCGCAGACTTAAACTCGTCCCTCTCGGAGGTCAAGGCCGCAATTTGCGCGTCGAGGGCTTTTCTGATGCTCATCACTTTCCCTTTTTCTTTCCCTCAGGCAAAGGAATCGCGACAAGGCGAACTTTCTGCCACGCTCCCAAGTTGTCACGATCAATTTTCAACTCGACGGGGTCTATGCCGCTGGCTTTGGTAACAAGATGAAGCCCGTCGTACCCATTACGGCACTTGTACAGGGAACTCCTACTAAACCAGATGTATCCTTCGCCCAAGACGTGGTTTTTATTCATGGGGCTTTTCCGGGCTGTCCTTTACCGGAGCATAGCAGACGATTCGGTGATCGTCGCAATCACACGTGTTACCACCGTTTCGAGCATCTTTTCGAAAGTTCTCGGCATCTTCGTAGTCGGTAAAAACACCAATTTCAGAGCCAGCCGCGCTGGAGTAGATGCACCCGTTTTCGCAAACGACCGCGAACAACTTCAGAGGGTCTTTCAGCTTTTTTGTTTTCACTTCTCCGATGCCTCCACCTTCTTGGCCTTCTCTTCCAGCTTCTTCGCCTCTTCCTTCGCCTTGGCAAGGCAGATCGCCTGCGCTTCCAGAATCTTCGTAGAGGCGTCGATGGCGGTTGCAACGTCCTTGTCGATCAGGAAGACCATCGCCAGCCCACGCGCCTCGTCCAGATCGCGCTTGGCCTTCCAGACTGCCGCGTGAAACCGCGTGATATGTGTGTCGATGTCGTACTCCTTCTTGTTCAGCTTTTCCTCGTACCGTTCGATGCTGGCCAGCAGGGACTTGCCGATGTCAACAACCTGCTTGTGCAACTCCTGCGCGGAAATCTGTCGAAGTTTCTCCGTTTCGGACGGATCGAACCGGAGAATCTTGTAATCCACGCGCTTGAACGCCTTGCCGTTCTTCCTGCACTCTTCCTCCGCGTCGTCCATGGCCTTGGCCAGCGCCATTTCCAACTGGTTGCGCTGCGCCATCTGGATCAGATAGCAGGAAAGATTGACGAAGAGAGCCCGCTTGCGAATCGCCCTCGCAATGACAGGGTACAGGTGTGGCGTCTCCTCGGGCACGTCATAAAAAAAGATGCCAAAGTCAAGCTTCGAGTCCTGAACGGTCTTCGCCAGCGAGTCAGCAGTCGTCATGTTTTCCCTTTCTAATGGTTCTTCTATTGTGTGATTATCCCGCTGAGAGTAAGAAATATTATCTACTCTTTACAGGCCCGCGATACAAGCGCCGATCTTTTTGAGTTCGGTCTTGGCGGCGGCAACGGTTTTCTGGATCGCTGATTCCGGAGTTTTCCCGTTTTCCGCCCAACTGCCACCCACGCTATCGGGTACACCTAGATACGCGGTATATGAGTTCACGTTGTTGTAATGCACCTTGATTCGCTTGCAGGGCGAAATGACGCAGTAGTGCCAGCCCAAGTTCTCCCAGACACGCGGGGTCCAGCCTTTTCCAAGACGGCTGGCGAGTTTCTTCGACACTTCGTGTGCCTTCTCGTAGGATTCTCGGGTACAACCCCCACCACAAGCGGACGAACAGTAGGTTTCGTCCATCGGGCCATACAAACGGGGCTTCCAAGAAAGCGCCATAATCAATTCCTTAAATATATTCCTATTGTGCGGTCTTAAGGTGAATAATAAGAAAGGTTCTTTAAGAACGCTTTTCCCTTTTACCCGTGAGGTGAAGGATTTCTCTTACAGACATTCCATATTCCCTATCATCCGCACCGCTGGAAAACACAACAGTAAAAGGGGTTATGACTTTCCTCTTCAGCATGCCTTTCAGCATTTCAATAAGAATGTTTTTTTGTTCGGAGACAACCTGCTGGCCGTTCTCGTCGGTACACGCAATGTTGAAGTTTCTGAAAGCATAGATGTTTTTAATCATATGACATGCTCCACATCCCACGTATACTCGACTTGGGTAATCCCAAGAGAACGAAAAATTTTCATGTCCTTGGCTTCATCAGCCCTTTTTTCCTGTTCCGCAAACGCCAGCATTTTTTCTTTACTGTGCCAAACACCAAGCAATTTAAAACGAGCGATATGAAAAGCACTATGCCATATCTTGTGCAAAACAAAAACAACTTTGTCTGATGTTTCAATCATTCTAAATTCCTTAACTCGCAACACGTCGCGTCAGATTCCACACAGGCTGGCAGGTGGGGTGGTTCTTTATTTTGCCTTTCGGCTGGTGGGAACTCCCCCTTAAGTCCAAACCCTGATTCATTAAACTGCCAGCGTATGCGGAATCGTCCTCCTATTTCATCATCGGAAGTTTCGGGATCAGGGAATTCACATATTCTATCCAGCCGATACCCCGCATTTCGGTCATCAGAAAATGACAGAGAATCCTATTTCTGAAACTCGGAGGAAGAGCGGACAACCACTGGACGACCTTTCCTCCCTGCTCGAAATCCACCTTCCTAAAACAAAACTCAATCTGAGACGGACTGGAATTCCCGTGCTTCAGGATACATATAAAAACTCCCGAAACAGTCACGGGCTGCTGCCTGTCAAATCCCACCTTCTCCAAGTCATCCCAGTGCGTAGAACTCGGGTCCAGTGCGAACGAGACATGCTGGTCCTGATACTTGCGGAGCGCGGCCCACAAGAATCCCTTGGACGGAATTGTGTTAAATTTATGCTTCATCGCGGTCGTCCGAAAGACGGTCGAGTTCAATAGCGATCTGTTTCACCCGGTTCTCAATGGCAACCACCAGAGCCGAATCGGCATCACCGACAGCCTTGAGAAGATCCACCGTTTCCTCACCGTATCTCTTAATGAACTTCTGTCCCATGTTCATGATCTCGCCCAAGTTATCGAGGCGGTCGATCATCTTTAGGATTTTAACTTCACGCGATTCGGTTTTAAGCCGGTTAAAATATTCTGCGTTCCTCACTTCTCTAGGTCTACCGTCTTTGCTTTTCGTAAGTGCCAAAACAGTCTGCACGACAAGAAATCCGAATTTCTCTTCTATTTCCTCCTTCGTTGCGTGCGTATCTTCGAGAGTGTCATGGAGTAACGCCGAAACCACGAGGTCTTCCGTCGCATCGAGACGCTCGGCCACAGCGCCCGCTACACGGTACAGGTGATCCGTGTAAGGTCTCCCGGTCCCCTTCCGCTTCTGGGTGCCGTGCTTCGCCGCCGCAAACTGTGCCGCTTCAATGATCCTGTTCATAATCCTATTGTGCGGAACTAAGTTCCAGAATAAGAAACTTCTTTTCTCCATTCGACAACCGTGTACGTCTCAAACCCCTCGAAAAGCGTCTTGCTCTGCTTCTGTGCCTCGAAAGCCTTGAAGGCGGTTTCCTGCACGTTCATCGGAACCGCACCATACGTCCCACGGCTTCCGCGATTCTTCTGGTTTTCCTGAATCTGCTCCCAAGGAGTATCAAAGATGAATCCCACCGGAGTGAATCCCTTGCTCCGGGCGGTTTCCTGCCAGCGCCGACGAGCGTTCTCGTTCACGAACTGCGCGTCGAAGATGAAACTCTTCCCCTCCTTGAACAGAATTTCGGCCATGGTTTCTGCGTAGCCCCACGCGAGTTTGACCTTTTCGGGCGTCCACGGGCCGATGATGAAAGAGTCGGGGCAGACGCAAGCCAGCGCGGGAAGGTTCTTTTCCCGGAACGTGGTCTTCCCACAACCCGTGGGGCCGACCATTATCACGAATGACTTGTCACCAACACTGATCGCCGTCATTCCTTGAGTCTCCTCTTCTTTCCCTTATCTGAACGAGTCTTTCGGCCTCTCTTTACTGACCCTTCACTATATATGGGATTTTCTTGAGCCTTTTTAACGGAATCTGAATCAAAAATAGTCTGCGCTATCTCCTTTGCCTTGTCGTGCTTTCCCGCTTTCATTGCCTCCCAGTGTGCAGCCCATAGTTGATACTTGGCTTCGCGCTGCGC
>Ga0315294_10003068_pt1 | contig 18159 bp, 16 predicted proteins | sample YL17G13_40_MG_FD_203626 | JGI IMG/M metagenome (GOLD analysis project Ga0315294, IMG submission 203626) | Sediment microbial communities from Yellowstone Lake, YNP, Wyoming, USA - YL17G13_40 | ecosystem: Environmental > Aquatic > Freshwater > Lake > Sediment | place: USA: Wyoming | collected...
GAAACAATACGACGTGACAGGCACAGAGCTGACCCAATACTACACGATGATAACAGCAATCAAGAAAATCAGATCCAAGTGAAAATCATGCCAAATGATATCAGATGCATCAAAGTATCCAAAAAACAAGGTCAAATTGCGCTAGAGATATCCAAGAGACTGGAACTCATCGACATGGAACATGTGATCAAGAAGGATGACAATTTCCTGTACATCCCGCTCGTTCGCCAGCCATCAGATCAGGACCTGAAAATGCTCCACAAAGAAGCCACTTTCGAGATAATGATCAGTTCATTCAAGCTGAGAATAAAGGGGACAGCATCATTAGTCGAGATTCTTAAGGGACGACTGCCTCCACTGCTGTTAAAGAAGATTCCACGGGCAATGGACCTAATTGGCGACATAGCGATAATCGAAATCCCAGCGGAACTTGAAAGATACAAGGGCATTATTGGTGGCGCAGTGCTGAAATCGAACAAAAACATACATACAGTTCTAGCCAAAGCAGGTGCCATCAGTGGAGCCTACAGACTGAGGCAATTCAACTTTGTAGCTGGAGAACAAAAAACTGAAACCATTCATAAAGAAAATGGGTGTCAATATCAAGTAGATGTGTCAAAAACTTATTTCTCGCCCAGGCTTTCGACTGAGCACAAGAGAGTAGCTTCGCTGGTTCAGGAAAATGAGACCGTGGCAGACTTGTTTGCAGGAGTCGGCCCTTTTGCCATACTAATAGCTAAGACGCACGAGGTCGTCAGAGTCTACGCAATAGATGCAAACCCAGATTCCGTGAACTATCTGAACACAAACATCAGGCTGAACAGAGTCATCGGCAAAGTGTACCCTTTGCAGGGAGACGCAAGACTGATAGTTAACAAAAAGGTTGCAGGCATCGCTGATCGGGTCATAATGAACCTGCCTGAAAAAGCAATAGATTTTCTCGACGCTGCATGTCACGCGCTGAAACCGCAGGGCGGCATAGTTCACTTCTACGGGTTTGTTGGAGCTTCGCAATCGTTGGAAGACATGCAGCGCAATTTTGTGAAAGAAGTTGAAAAAGCAGGGAGGACAGTCGACGAAGTCTTATCCCAAAGAAAGGTCCGTGAGACTTCTCCCCACGAGTGGCAGGCTGCCTTGGACGCGCATGTTCATTGAGAGTTGACGGTCAGCGTTATCTTCACTTTTTCTTCTGGTTTGCTCAGGAACCTGACTAGTTCACGCGGCAATTCAGCCGCGGATTTGTCCGCGTGGATTGCCAACGTTCGCGCGCATATGTAACCACTCTTTCTGATGACAAAGTCGGTCGGATGTGCGAGGATTAATCTCGAGTTTCCAGAGGCATGTATGGTTTCCGCAACTTCGCCAACTAGGACTGTGATGGTAACCTTAGCGTCATCCTTGCGCAAATTCTTTTTGAATTCAAGACTCAACTCATCCATTCCTTTGTCTGCATCTACGGCGATTATGCAATCTCCGCTTCTTGAAAGATAGGGCTCTTTTGTGAATTCTATCGTGCCTTTATGCAGAGCCAAAACATTGATGTGCCCGTGTGCCAAGATCACTTCGCTACATTGAGCATGATCCAAGTTATTCCAGAACCTCTATGGAGTCAACTTTACCATCGCCGTCGAGATCAAAACCCTGTATGACCTTGGCGAAAGAAGCTTCATCGTTCTTGTAGTTTCTCAAAGTTTTTTCCCAAAAATTCGTCAAAGCCAGCACGCAAGCTTTTGTGCCCACAGCCTTATTTCCAGCCAAGACAATCACACGCTTGCTGTTGTCCCATGGGTTTACGATCTTAGCGACCAATCCTACATTGTCAGCAGTGTATACCGCTGAAGTCCTCCTGGAAGCTAGACCCCCGAACAAGAAACCCTCCGAAGAGGCACGCATGTCAAACCTGATCGGCAGGTACTCGTTGATTTCTTGCGTCAACAGATTTGTGCCAGGTCCGCCTACGAGTATCAGGTTGTTTTTCTCTTCCTTCTCAGCTTTGACATCAACATCGAGCTTTATCGCAAATTCATCAGGCATCTTGACAAACTGCCCTAGGAAGAAGGCCAAATGAGAAGCATAATGACCGTCCCTTGCACTCGTCTTGAAGGGTCCGTGAGCCATTGGACTTCCCACGACTATTTTCCCTTCAAAAGTGCTGTCGGGTCTTATGAATTCTCCGAAGAAATTCTGAATGTGCTCTTCCATTCCCAATAGGGAAAGCTTCCTGATCGGCCTGTACTGCTGGGGAAACTCGATTCCAAAAGCAGGAGAAATTGCCTTGAAATATTTCGCCATGGCGCCCTTTTTCTTCTGTTCTCTTACGACTATTATCGCGCCGGCTTTTTCCAGTTTTTTGATATGATAGTACACCTTCTGCGCATGAATATTCAGAGCTTTCGCTATCTCCAGAGGATACATCTCCTTCTCAGAAATCATCATCAGAATCTTCCAGCTCAACTTGTTCAAAATCATCTTCAGCTTCTGTGGATCATCCACGATCGCGATTTCCTTCACTTTCTGGGTTTTCCCATCTTCCTTCAGCAGCAGTTTCTTGTCCATAATTCTCCCGTGAAGTAGTGAAAACGCACCCTTATAAGATTTTTATTAATACTCACACATAAACGATGGTGGTTCATGGACCAAGCCATGCTGAAAAACGAAATAGGAATCAAAAATCCGTTTTAGCGCTCAGAGTTACTTATTAACAATGCTTATTAGCACAAAGACGCTTCAGAAAAAGCTCACCTTAAACATACGAGGCTCTTACATGTGCGGAATATTCGGATGTGTCTTAAGAGAAGGGAAGGCAGCTCCAGTAATACACGCAGCTTTGAAAAGACTCGAATACCGAGGCTATGACTCAGTTGGAGAAGCAACGATAGACGAAGGAAAACTTTTCATCAAGAAAGACCAGGGAAAAATAGACGACGTCCACAGAATGCGCAACCTAGACGACATGCCCGGCAACATCGGCATTGGACACACAAGATGGGCAACCCACGGCGCACCACTGGAGATAAATGCCCACCCTCACCTTGACTGCACCGGAGAAATAGCTGTTGTTCACAATGGAATAATAGAAAATTTCGACGAACTTCGAACCGACCTTGAGAATCACGGGCACATATTCAAGTCGAAAACTGACACCGAAGTCATTCCGCACCTAATAGAGGAGATTCTCAAGAACAATCATTCCCTGAGCCTAAAGGACGCGGTTTTGGAAGCTGTGAAGAAACTCCAAGGATCGTATGCCATCGCGGTCATCTCTTCGAAAGAACCTGACAAGATAGTATGCGCCCGAAACGAAAGCCCCCTTGTGGTCGGAATAAACGAAAAGGATACCTTCTTCGCCTCAGACATCCCAGCGTTCTTGCCGCTGACCAACAAGGCAGTCATAGTCGACGACGGCGAGCTCGTTACAATTTCATTCGGAGAAGTTGAAATCAAGAAGATAGCAGATGGCAAAATCGTCGCTCGTGAACCCAAGATAATCGAATGGTCACCCGAAATGGCCGTCAAGCAAGGTTACCCACACTTCATGATCAAGGAGATTCACGAACAACCTAAATGCCTGCGGAACACGCTTAGAGCGCAAGAACATTATGTCGAACTGATGTCCACTTTTCTTGATCGCGCCAAAGACGTTTACCTAGTAGCATGCGGAACATCCTACCACGCATGTTTAGCAGCATCCTATATGTTTTCCAAACTGGCATTTCTCCCCACATACCCTATCATAGCGTCCGAATTCATTGAACAATCCGGAAAGTCAGTGAACATTGACAGCACTATATTAGCAGTAAGCCAATCCGGTGAGACCGCGGATACCTTGGCATCCGTCAATGTTGCCCGTCAAAGAGCCGCAACGATTCTCGGACTGACTAACGCAATTGGATCGACTCTGACGAGAGTTTCAAGAGTCTATATTGGGCAGCAGTCTGGCCCAGAAATAGGCGTAGCAGCGACTAAGACCTTCACCTCGCAACTGTCAGTTATGGCCCAAATGGCCCTCCGGCTTGCAAAGAAAAGAGGCAAGGTTTCCCAAGATGAGATGGATTATCTTGCTGAAAAACTGATGAAACTTCCTGACATCGTTGAAGAAATAATCCAAAAGCAAGAAGAAAAGACAAAACAAATCGCGAAGAAGTACAAAGACGCAAAAACTTTCTTCTTCCTCGGACGTGGGATCAGCACCGCCACAGCTTACGAGGGCAGACTCAAACTAATGGAGATAGCATACGTGCCGGCAATTGCCTTTCCAGCCGGAGAAAGCAAACATGGACCAATAAGCCTCATAGAACCAGGCTTTCCGGTAGTTTTCATTTGCGCAAAAGATGACACCCATAAAACGTTAATCGGCAACATAATGGAAATGAAAGCCAGAGGCGCCTCAATAATCGCTTTACTGGAAGAGGGAGACGAGGAAATCAAGAAGCTAGCCGACGATTACATTGAAGTCCCAAAAGGCATTCCCGAAGTGTTATCACCAATTCCCTACGTCGTCCCTCTGCAACTGTTCGCCTACTACATGGCTATTGAAAGAGGCTGCAACCCCGATAAACCAAGAAACTTGGCCAAATCCGTGACAGTGAAATAACCATAACGACACCAAATATGAACAGATTCGGTTTCTTACCGACGGTTTCCAGTACGCAAAATTCCCTCTTTCAACATGCCAGTTATGCTATTCTTAAGCTGTTCAAAGCAAGCACTCAGTCGCATAGCATCATCTTTCGCCATCCCTGCCAGCATTAGTTGCTTCTCAAAAGCTCTTCTGGTTTTCTTCACTCGACTGCTCAAAGTCAAATACATGTACAAAAGGTCGAAAGACATTCGGGCCATGTAAGGAGACTCTTTGATCAGCGCCGTAACCAATGATGCTGTGCTCATTTCTGCCGCCTCATCAATAGGGGAAAGTGGGAAAGATTATTCATCTTCCTCCGCCTCTTCTGCGTTCTCATGTCCTTTTTCAGCCATTTTCATGCGGATTTTTCTTTCAACTTCCTTGCCTATGTCGTCCCCTTTAGAACCGCTTCTGAGCATGTCTCCTATGCTTGAGAAGGTTCGCATATAGTCTTCTGTCAACTTTACAGCGACCTGTTCAGGCAGCCCGCCTTGTTTCAATTCCTTATAGTATGCCGCTGCAGCCTTGCCCATGTTTCTTCCAGCTTCTTCAGAGAAAACTGATGCCAATAGGTTCTTGATCAGTGAAGGCACTTCTGAAGAGACAACATTGAGAATTTCTTTGATATCCTCTGGGCTTTCCCTCTCATGAGTCCTTTCATGCTTTTTTTCATCGTCAACCATTTTTTCACCTCCCCGATTTTCATAAGATGTTCATTGCGAACCGTAAGCGTGCCCAAGCAACCTCAGGGCTCACTTGGTCTCTATTGGTTTCTTCATTCCGATGCGGCGTAACTTGTGCAACTGAGCTGGATGAATTTGAATTGAGCGCTGTAAACGAAATCGAGATGTCATTCTTTTTCAATCCAGGTTTCGTGTGTCCATACTTCATGTTTTTTCACCTGAGACACATATTATACTGGTCACTGTAGTTAGGTGTTCTGCGCAAAAGTGACCAGTCATTGATCACCTTTTTCAGCCAACTCATAGGTCGGAACACGGCCATCTATTTTCAGCAGGACCCCTTGGTCCACAAGCCTTTTCACCCTGTCTCTTACAATGCGTCTGCTGGATTTCCCCCTCATTACAGCCACTTGTCGTGTAATGGCGGAAATGTTCAGAGTCCCTTTCACAGCCAATGCCTGCACGATGCATCTTGAAATTTCGTCTTGCGCAATTGGCTTTTGACGTAGATATCTCTCAGCATTTTTCAGGCGAGAGACGATCTTCAACGGCTCGCCATACAAGCCAACACCCATCTTCGTCAGGCGCAACGAAGCCGCTAAGCTTCCATATTCGGGTTTGTCAAGAATCAACTGCTCCAGAAGGTCAAGTCTGCGGATTATCTGGTCCAGCTTCTTGCTTAACTCTTCCGCACCAGAGTCAGCTTTTTCTCCGCTGTCCAAATCTTTCCAGCTCACTGTTCACCTTTTAGGTTGGGCTTCTTATTTAACATCCTATTCTCAAATTCAAATATGTTAATAACTTGCACGAAGACTGTTATGCTAGGTGCAGTTCGTGGAAGCGAACGAATGGGAAAAACTCATCCAGAATCTGATTAAAGAAGGCGTTCTCCGTTCCCCCAGGGTTATTGAAACGATGCGCAGAGTGCCGCGCGAAAAGTTTCTGCCTGAAAACATGCGGTACTACGGCGCTGTTGACACGCCGCTTCCTATAGGTTTTGGTCAGACTGCTTCTGCACCTCATATGGTTTCAATAATGAATGAAGCTTTGCAGTTAGACGTAGGCTCCAGAGTATTGGAGATAGGAGCAGGTTCAGGGTGGCATGCTGCCACAATAGCTGAGCTGATTGCGCCCAAGACGGCTCCTAGAAGTGAATGGGGACACGTCTACACTTTGGAAATAGTACAAGAGCTGGCGGAATTCGCACGCAAGAGCATCATGAACGGTGGATATGGAGATCGAGTGTCGATAATACATGGAGACGGCTCAATTGGTTATGCCGAAAAAGCTCCCTATGACCGAATCCTCGTCACAGCCGCAGCTCCAGATGTTCCCAAACCTTTGATCGATCAGTTGAAACCCACTGGAATCATGCTAATTCCGGTTGGAAGTCTCTCACTTTTCCAGAACCTAATCAAGATTACAAAAGGAACTGATGGAAAGACAAAGCAAGAAAACCTGGGCGGAGTGGCTTTTGTACCACTCACCGGAGAGTATGGTCACCAATTCTGACAGGATCACGTGACAAGCAACTTTTCTCGGTACGCTTCCAGATCCAGCCAACCGTGTCCGCTGATGTTCATGCAAATCGTCTTTTCTTTACCCGCTTTTTCCGTCTTGAGAGCCTCATCGATTCCGGCACGGATTGCGTAGCTTGATTCCGGAGCCGGCAGCCATCCTTCAGACTGAAGGAAAAGTCTTGCCGCTTCAAAGATGGATTTTTCGTCGGCTGGATAGGCTACGGCTTTTACTATGTTGTGTTTCTTGAGGAGGCTTATGATCGGACCAGCCGCATGGTACCGCAGGCCGTCTGCTTTGATGGGGCTCATATCAGTCAGATGGCCCAAAGTGAACATTTTCAAGAGGGGTGTGTGCTCAGCAACGTCGCCGAAGTCGTATCTGTACTCGCCCTTGACGAGGTTCGGAGCAGCCATCGACTGTGCCGCCAGAAATTCACATTTGCGTTTACCCTTTAAGACTTCACCTATAAATGGAAGTGCAATTCCTCCGAAGTTTGAGCCGCCGCCCAAACACGCAACAATCAGGTCTGGCGTCTCATCAATCATGTCAAACTGCTTGATCGTTTCCAAGCCGATCACGGACTGTTGTATCATGACATGATTCAAAACCGACCCCAAACAGTATACCGTGTTATCATGCGTCTCCGCATACTCCAATCCCTCAGATATTGCAATACCAAGTGAGCCAGGACTGTTCGGGGTCTTGGCAAGAATGTCTTTGCCAGACTTTGTTTGTTTGCTTGGAGAAGCATAGACCTTAGCACCCAACAAATGCATTAGCGTCTTTCTGTCACTCTTCCAGTCATGGACAGATTTAACCCAGAAAACTACGCATTCAAGGTCTAACAACCGAGCTGCATAAGAAAGAGCAGTTCCCCACTGTCCGGCACCTGTTTCCGTGCTCAGAGTCGTTTTCCCTTCCCTCTTTGCGTAGTACGCCTGCGCAATCGCTGTGTTAGTCTTGTGCGAACCGGTCGGAGACAGGTCTTCACGTTTATAGTAGAGCTTGACCTTCTTTAATCCCAGACGCTTTTCCAACCTGATGGCCCTATAAAGCGGTCTCGGCCTGCCCATGTGAATGTAAAGTTCACGAATCTCGTCTGGTATAGGAATCCAAGTTTGAGAAGACATCTCTTGGCCTAAGGATTCTTTCAACATGGTTCTAGCCAAGAATTCCATCCTTGAAGGACCGGTTTCAGGTTCTTTCGGCGGAGGAAGCGGTTCGGGAAGGTCTGGCATAATGTTATACCATTTGGCAGGAAATTCGTCTATTGGAAGAGCTATCTGATCCTTCTCCATACATGTCACCAATTTGTGAAGACGTATAGTATGACAGCTTGTGATTTAAAGATTGTCGCAAGACCCAACATTCATGGCCGCCGGATTACCCGAACCATTTTTCCAATGTTGTCTTTCCCTTTTCTTTGACGATGCCCCTTTGCATCTTTTCCAAGGCTTTTCGAACACGATCTTCAGAGAAGTCTCTTCCTCTGCAGATGAAATCTACGACGCCCTCAACATCAGGGTCCTTCCATTGAATCTTGTACGCGTCTGTTACTGTGGGGTGTAAGAAAATCTCTCTGATCCTTTGAGGTTCAACCGGAAACTCTGCGTTCTTCACGTGTGGAACTGCGTTCTCCAGAGTCCCATATTCCTTTATCAGTTTTAAGGCAGTTTTCGGACCTAAACCCTTGATCCCGTCCGGGTTGAAGTCCGTTCCAATCAGAATGCCCACGTCGACCAACTGTTCATAAGTTATTCCGCATTCTCTAAGAACCTGGTCCATTTCAACGACTTCAGGCACAACCTCGATGTAGATGTTTTTGCTCGGCAGCTTTCTCCTGCCTGAAATCGTGATGTTTCTGACAAATCTTGGAGCACCAAAAAGCAAACTGTCGTAGTCTTGACTTGCACAATAGTCGGCTTCTCCTTTTCTTGTCAAGTGTGCTGCCTGTGCTTCACCTTCGCTTGGTGCTTGGATCCAAGGGATACCCAACAAATCAAGAAGCCTCTTGCTGTCTTCCGCCATGTAGTCTTTAAGTTGCGAAGTCGCCTGAGCATATACGCGTGCTTCTTCAGGTTTTCCCTCCTTCAAAGCTCTTTCATACAACACTAGTGCCTCTTCCTTGACCTTTTTGCGCCTCTTGATTTCAACTTCTTTAAGCGCAGGAGGTGCTCCGTCGAAAACGTAGATTGGTTTTATCCCCAGCTCCACTAAGTTGCTTGTTCTATATAGAAGACCACTGAGATGACTAGTAACCCTGCCTGAGCTGTCCTTCAGGGGAGTTCCATCAGGCTGGCGAATGATGGCCAAGAACTGGTATAACGCGTTGTATCCATCTATGGCAATTGATTTGCCGCCTAAATCCTCAAGTCGGACAACAGTCTTAGGGACAAGATCGCGGAGGTCTACGCCCAAAAAAATAACACCATTCCCAATATTGGCAGACACCCAACATAATAAAGTTGCGAAAACTAGAACATACAAGATATAAGGAAGTCCAGCAATTACACAACCACTCGCTGAAGATGGTCATCATGACTGAGAGAACATCAACGTTCACAATGATTACGTGTTCCAGCTGTGGAAAACCCGTGCCGCCAGGGGCAGAGGCAACGAAGTTTCTCTGTCCGAACTGCGGAGAGATTCAGATGAGAAGGTGCGGCAAGTGCAGGAAATTCGGTCGTCCCTACAAATGTCCGAAATGCGGGTTCATCGGCCCGTGAAATGAGAAAGAGGAGACAACGAGATGGGTTTTGTGGTCGTAACATACAAGATATTTCCAAATGATGTTATCTCGGATTTTGATCCTTTGAAAAAGAGAATCGAAAGCACACTTCCCGAGTTCACAACGGTCCACGGTTACGGGGAGGAACTCGTCGCCTACGGGTTGAAGGCTCTTCTTGTGCAAATTAAGTTCCCAGAAGACAAAACAGGCATACTTGACGAGTTTGAGAAGAAAATCGAGACGATGGAAGGAATAAGCCAAATCCAGACGCTTATGGTGCGAAGAACAAGCCGGTGACCCGGCACTGTTGCTTAAAACATTTATGCTCAAGACATTTATATTGGAGAACTCTTCTGTTTCGAAACGTAAAATAATCACGGGAAGGTTTTTGATTGAGTGAGATACAGCTACGCGTCGGAGACGCAAGACAGAGAGATGTAGGCAGAGGCATAGCCCGCATAGACCAAAAAACGATGCAGAAACTAGGCATATCCGCGGGCGACGTGATAGAAATCTGTGGGAAAAGAACAACCTCAGCCATAGCATGGCCTGCCTACAGCGAAGATCAGAACCGAGATTTGTTCCGCATTGACGGTTTCACGCGCAAGAACGCAGGCGTGGCCATAAATGAATACGTGGTCGTCCGTGGAGCTAAGGTTAAACCTGCATTAAGCATTACCCTTGCACCTGTTGATATGAGGCTGAATGTCGACGAAGACTTCACCAATTTTGTGAGGAATCGTTTGATGGAAAGGACGCTTGTAGAGGGGGACACGACATTAGTAATGATGTTGGGACATGCCATACCCTTCACAACCACAAAAACGCGTCCCCATGGAATAGTCAAGGTCACCGCAGAAACGAAACTCACAATACTTAATGAACCGGCACCTGAAGGAAAAGGATTGCCAAGAACTAATTATGAAGATGTCGGTGGATTACGCGAGGAACTCCAAAGAGTCAGAGAAATGGTTGAACTACCACTGAGACATCCCGAGCTTTTCCAGAGACTCGGAATTGAACCTCCAAAAGGAGTATTGCTTCATGGACCCCCAGGCTGCGGCAAAACACTGCTCGCCCGAGCGGTGGCAAACGAATCTGAGGCCAACTTCTTCTCCATAAACGGGCCTGAAATCATGAGCAAATTCTACGGAGAATCGGAAGCCAGACTGAGAGAGATATTCCAGCAGGCCCAGCAAAACGCGCCGAGCATAATCTTCATAGATGAATTGGATGCCATCGCGCCTAAGAGGGAAGAAGTAACGGGAGAAGTAGAGAGACGCGTGGTTGCTCAGCTCCTTGCGTTGATGGACGGTCTTTCCGGCAGAGGAAACGTGATAGTCATCGGAGCCACAAACAGGCCAGGCGCCCTCGATCCAGCTCTTCGTAGACCAGGCAGGTTCGACAGGGAAATTGAAATAGGCGTCCCCGACAAGCAAGGGCGACACGAGATTCTTCAAATTCACACCAGAGGCATGCCGCTGGCTGAAGATGTTGACCTCAAAAAGCTGGCTGAAACGACGCATGGATACACAGGCGCAGATCTTTCATCTCTTGGCAGAGAGACTGCAATGAAAGCATTACGCAGGTACCTGCCACAGATAAACCTTGAAGAAGAACGCATCCCACCAAGCGTGCTGGACAAAATGGAGGTGACTATGGAAGATTTCGTCAACGCCTACAAAGAGATAACGCCGACGGCTATGCGTGAAGTGTACATTGAAATTCCCACAGTTCACTGGGAAGACATAGGAGGTCTGGAAGAAGTCAAGGAGGACCTCAAGGAAGCAGTTGAATGGCCACTCAAGACCCCGGAAATCTTTAGCAGACTCGGCATCAAACCGCCAAAAGGTATTCTGCTGTTCGGACCGCCAGGCTGCGGCAAAACTCTACTGGGGAAGGCTGTGGCAACTGAAAGCGCTGCCAACTTCATAACCATCAAAGGCCCGGAGGTCTTCTCCAAATGGGTAGGAGAATCGGAAAAAGCGATAAGAGAAGTGTTCCGGAAGGCTCGAATGGCTGCTCCCGCCGTCATCTTCTTCGACGAAATCGACTCTCTTGTGCCTCGTCGAGGTCTAGGATTTTCAGATAGCGGAGTAAGCGAACGAGTCATAAGTCAACTCTTGACCGAAATGGATGGCTTGGTCACTCTTGAGGATGTAGTCGTGATTGCTGCGACGAATAGACCCGACATGGTGGATCCAGCAGTGCTTCGTCCAGGAAGGTTTGACAGATTGATCTACGTTCCTGAACCCGATGAGAAGAGCAAACTCGAAATATTCAAAATCTACACGAAGAACATGCCATTGGCGCAAGGCGTCGACCTCACACAACTCGTGGCAACTGCCAGAAACTATTCTGGCGCAGACATAGACGCTTTCTGCCGTGAAGCAGGAATGGTCGCTTTGAGAAAAGACATTAAGGCCAGCGAAGTGACCATGCAAGACTTTGAGGAAGCCCGAAAGCGTACAGGACCTTCGGTAACGCCTGACATGGAAAAATGGTACAAGAGCTTCATGCAGCAAGTCAGACAAGTTCAAAAACCAGCAACACCCGTTGCGTAGGCGAAAAATGAAAATGCCAATGCCCACAAAAACTTGGAAAACCTATCCAGCCTACTTTGTACTGCTGGACCTTCTGCAGAAAAAAGGCGCACTGCCGGACTCAGAACTCTTCGATGCCCTGACTGACGAGCTTGAAGACTTGGGTTTCAAGGACTTCAACGAACTGCTCATGCGACTTGAAATCAGTGGAAGAATCCGCCTTACTTCGATGTCTCGCGGAAAGAGACGAGTTGAACTAATTACGTAAGAGTTCTTCGGAAATCCGTGCGTGTGTTCTGATGAAGGAAGCCGTAGACGCCATAGTAGTGGGAAGCGGACCATGCGGGTCTTTTGCGGCCTGGAAACTCGCACAACTAGGTGTCAATGTAAGGGTGTACGAAGAGCATAAGGAAATAGGCGTTCCATGCCACTGCGCCGGTCACCTGAGCATAAAAGGCCTTTCCCGTCTCGGAACGTACCCCTTGCCATCAGCGGTCGTCGAAAACACCTTCAGAGGCGCGTCTTTCTTTTCATCCACTGGCAAGAGGTTCACGGTTCGCCTTAACTCGCCAGTCACCTGCGCCGTCGATCGGACCCTCTTTGACAGATACCTTGCAGAAAAAGCCCGGAATCTTGGAGCAACCTATTGTCTGGACTCAAGGGTTGAGAACCTGATAGTAGAGAAAGACAAGGTAGAAGGCATCGTGATAAGTCATCAAGGTAACCGTGAAAAAGTCCATTCGAGGATAGTTGTGGACGCGGAAGGAATCTCGTCAAGACTACTGAGACAGACCGGACTCCGAGCACTTGATACTAAGATGCTGGTCAACGGCATAGAGGCAGAAGCAGAAAATGTCAAGGACACAAACTCGGATACGGTGGAAGTGTTCTTTGGAAAAGAGTATGCACCAGGATTCTACGCGTGGCTCATGCCGAAGAAAAATGGAAAGACAAAGGTTGGACTTGCCGCCAGAAGCGCAAACCCCATAGAACTACTGAAAAAACTGATTACAAAGCACCCAGTTATGTCAAAGAAATTCCGCGACGCCAAGATCACTCGAACAATGATTCATCCGATAACACTCGGCGGACCAATAACCAAAGCATATTCAGACGGGTTCTTGGCTGTTGGAGACGCGGCTTCACAAGTGAAACCCACCACGGGAGGCGGCGTGGTCTTCGGGATGACATGCGCGGCAATCGCGGCTGAGGTTGCGAATGAAGCCGTTCGCCAAGATGACGTTTCTTCACATTTTCTTAAAACATACCAAGAGAAATGCAACGAGACATTGGGTTTTGACACCAGAATGATGGTGAGAATGAGAAGAACGCTCAACAGGATGTCAGACGACAGGTTAGACAGCCTGATCGGTTTGTGCGCCAAGCTTGGGTTAGACAAGACGCTCAGAAATGTTAAGGAAATAGACCTGCAGGGAAGAACCTTGCTGCATGTATTGAGGAGTCCGCGGATGTTTGCCGCTCTGGGCTATTTCTTCTTTGCCTATCTTTTTGCGAATCTTTAAAATCCTTGAAAAACAGACTGCTACAGCAAGGTTTAAGGAAGCATGTCGGACTTTCGCTACAAGCAAATCATTGTTTTCCGATCGGACCTCAAACTTAGCAAAGGCAAAACGGCAGCCCAGGCTGGACACGCCGCCGTCTCGGCCGTCGAAGAAGCACGAAGGCACAGGAAAGAATGGCTGGACGGCTGGTTAAGAGAAGGACAGTGCAAAATTGCAGTCAAGGTGAAGAATGAAAAGGCGCTTTCTGAATTGGAGACGCAGGCTAAGGAACTCGGGTTGCCTTCTGCACTAATTGTTGACAGAGGCTTAACAGAGATTCCTCCAGGAACGGTCACTTGTTTGGCAATAGGTCCTGCACCAGCAGACAGAGTAGACAAGATTACAGGCACGCTTCCGCTCCTATGAGCAGGCGCAGAATTTGCTTGTTCCGAAATTGGAGAGAGACATCGGCATAGAAGTGTATGCAACGCGTTCTCCAGGCATTGGAGGAGCGATTAAACGAGATGTCGAGGATTTTGTTGTTGAAGAAGTGTTGGTTGACGGGTCCAAAGCGCAAGAGAACGAGCCGAATAGTGACGTTGGAAAGTCGGTTATCGGATCATCCGGTAGAAAGAGCAGTTTTCTGTTGTGCACGCTTGTCAAGCGGAATTGGGACACGTTCATATCCCTTGCCAAAATAGCCTACCAGCTGGGCATACGTCCGTCGCAGATTCAGTTTGCGGGTATAAAGGATGCAAGGGCAGTTACTTCGCAGTTTATCACGATCAAAGATGGATCGGTCGAGGATGTTCAGAGTCTCCATCTGAAGGATGTTCAAGTTCGCCCAATAGGTTATTTGCGCGCGGCGCTTTCGTCATACTTTCTTCTGGGAAACAGTTTTCACATCGCCATCAAAACAGTGAAACACTCCGCTACAACGACCAGAAGAAGGTTCGTCAAGATTGCTGACGAAATCAAAGTTTCAGGCGGGGTTCCGAATTTTTTCGGGCATCAGCGATTTGGCACTGTCCGCCCCATTACGCATTTGGTTGGAAAAGCCATAGTCAAAGGTAGCCTTGAAAATGCGGTCATGCTGTTTCTTGCAAAGTCAAGTCCTGATGAACATCCCACGTCCAGGGAGGCTCGGCTCGAACTGTGGCAGACGAGGAGCCTCGAGAAGGCTATGTGCGATTTTCCTAAACAGTTGCGCTATGAGAGACTGATGTTGAAAAGTCTGGCAGAGAGACCTTGCGACTTTGCTGCTGCTTTAAGGAGGTTGCCACCACGACTTTGTGAGCTCTTTGTTCAGGGGTATCAGTCTTATCTTTTCAACAGATCTTTGAGTGAAAGGATTAAGAAAGGTCTATCTTTGAGCGCTGCCGAGGTTGGCGATTACGCTGTAAGTGTCGAACGTTCTGGACTTCCGATGTTGACGATGTTCAAACGTGTCAGTCATGATAACCGTGCAGAAGTGAACAAGGCTGTCGAAAAGGGAAAGATGCGCTTGGCGATTCCACTAATTGGTCATAGGCAGTGTCCGTCAGAAGGTGTTCAGGGCGACATTGAACGTAGAATCTTGGAGGAGGAAGGAGTTTCCCCTAGCGACTTCAGGGTTGCATGTCTGGCAGAATTGAGTGCGAAAGGTAGACTGCGAAGTGTAATCGCACCCGTGAAGGATTTGTCGTTTGAATGTTTAAGGGATAGATCGGCTGAAAAGCTGCGGAGCCGTGTTAACGTGGATTTCATGCTATATCGTGGGTCTTATGCAACGGTTGTTCTGAGGGAATTCATGAAAGCGCGGAATCTAATAGCAGCAGGATTTTAGCTTAACGCGAGGGATCTGTTTTTCAACTGATTGTCTTCAGAAGATCGGATCTGGTCACTATTCCAATCAGTTCTCTGCCTTTCTTGATCAGCACGCCTGGATTTCGCTCTAATAACGCGCGAACAGTCTCGATGTTCATGTCTTCTTGCACTTCTGGAAGAGGCGGATCCATGATTTTCCTGACTTTCTCGCTTGCCACGTTTGTTCTCAAATTTCCTATAATGCCCTGTTCAGTTATCGTGCCAACGATTCTGTTTCCGTCGGCCACAGGAAGCTGTGAAACAGCGTTTGCCACCATGATTTCGCTTGCTTTCATCACGCTGTCGCTGGGTTTGGCGAGGATAACGCCTCTGGTCATGATGTCCCTGCACTTTCTTTCCTGCTCGGGCTTGAGAACGTTGATGATTCTGTTCACGGTGGAGAGTCTGGGGTCAACTTTGCCTTGTTCGATTTTTGCTATGTGAGCTTGGGAGACGCCTGCGAGAACCGCAAGCTTTTTCTGAGTGAAACCTGCTTTGATTCTCAGCCTTTTTATCGACGCGCCCGTGATGGACAAAAATAACCACCAGTTATTAATTCTTATAAAGGTATACAGTAAAATATATATCTACCGCCCTCCATACACCGTGAATCCCCAGAAAGGAGATCCACAATGCGAAACATCGTCGTTGAAGACTTCAAATTGACGCCGCTCGAAAAACAGCGGTTAGAGATAGTTGAAAGAAAAGGACTCGGCCACCCAGACTACATTTGTGACGCCGTGGCCGATCAGATCTCGATTAACCTGTGCAAGGAATACCTGAAAAAAGCAGGGGTCATACTGCATCATAACATCGACAAATCCCTGCTTGTTGCCGGAGAAACCGAAACCAAATTCAACGGCGGCACCGTCAAACAACCAATACTCTTCGTCCTCGGCGACAGAGCAACATCAATCATAGGCGATCAAAAAATCGACGTCCCAGAAATAGCAACCAGATCCGCCAAGAACTGGTTCAAAAAGAACATGCGCTTCATCGACCCAGAAAAACACGTAAAATACCAAGTCGAAATCAAACCCGGCTCAGTAGGCTTAACTGACATCTTCAAGCGAAAAGGCCATGTTCTAGGCGCAAATGACACCTCGGCCGCCGTCGGCTACGCACCAAAGACGAGAACAGAGAAAATCGTGTTGCAGACCGAAAAATACTTGAATTCACCGGAATTCAAAAAACGCTTCCCCGAATCAGGCGAAGACGTGAAAGTCATGGCGTTCAGAGACCGTAACGACCTTAAACTGACAGTCGCCATGGCGTTCGTTGACAGATTCATAAGCAGTGAAGAGGACTACTTCGACAAAAAAGAGAAAATCCTTGAAGAAATCAACAAATACGTTGCCGTCAACACCAACTTCGATCTCGTAGACGTACAGCTCAACACCCTAGACCGAAAAGACAGAGGCCTGGGAGGACTCTACCTCACCGTGCTAGGCACAAGCGCAGACAGCGGCGACTCAGGACAAGTCGGAAGAGGAAACCGCGTCAACGGCCTAATATCCCTCAACAGACCATTCTGTTCCGAAGCCGCAGCAGGAAAAAACCCTGTGAGCCACGTTGGAAAAATCTACAACTTCCTCACCTTCAGAATAGCCGAAAAAGTCTACAAAGAAGTCGAACAGCTTGAAGAAGTCTACATCTGGCTACTCAGCAAGATCGGCAGCCCAATTGACCACCCGGCAATCGCAGCTGCACAAGTAGTAACGAAGGGAGACACCAACCTCGGCAAAGCCAAACAACAGATAAACGAAGTACTAGACAAAGAACTCGAAAACATCGAGAAATTCTGCATGGAACTCGCCGAAGGAAAAATATCACCCTGTTAGATTCTTCAAAACATCCCTAGTTATTTCATAACCTTTTTCCCATCAGTGCACGAGCTTCTTGATCATGATGGAAATGGGATTGATGATCTGAAGATCCATACCTGCGCCCACGTATCTCTTTGTCTCCCAGACCAATTACTCAGGCTGTTTTATGCTCTTCGGAATCATCACACTGTCCCTTCTACGTGACACAAAAATGGGGCCAGAACCAACGATTTTCCATGGACCAGACAGAGTCGCGAATTAGCAAATTTCTCAACTACTTCTGAAATCAACCGTCTGTGGAAAAAAAGGCTCTACAAAGTCTTATCACCTAGCACCTGCAAAAGTAGTCCTTCAGATGAAGACTATGAAAGCTTGGCAAGCCGCACGGAACGCGTTAGAACATGTTCTCAAAGCACAGAAAGGTGAAACCCTCATCATTTTCTGCGACGACGAAAGAAAAAAGATCTGCGAACCTTTCACAATTGGAGCCCTAAATATGGGATTAAAAACCCACTTAGTCATCCTGAAAACTCAACCGGACGTGTTCCGAAGAAGGGTTCCCCTGCAGGCTTGCCAAATACTCAGAAAGCAAACGCCGGACATCAGCATCAACCTGCTGCGCGAAAATGTAGAAGAAACACCGTTCAGAATAGAATTCACAAGAATGGAAACCGAGAAGGGCAAGTCGCGAATCGGACATTGCCCCGGAATAACCTTAGACATGCTCACCAACGGCGCACTGGCACTGAGAGGTGCAGACCATCGAAAAATGCAGCAATTCGCACATAGATTGGTGAGAAAACTGAGAGGCACGGTCAAGCTAGAAATCACCAACGCTTCTGGCACAAGAATCTCACTCAGCGTCAAAGACAGACCATTCTTCACGGATA
>Ga0315294_10003069_pt1 | contig 18158 bp, 22 predicted proteins | sample YL17G13_40_MG_FD_203626 | JGI IMG/M metagenome (GOLD analysis project Ga0315294, IMG submission 203626) | Sediment microbial communities from Yellowstone Lake, YNP, Wyoming, USA - YL17G13_40 | ecosystem: Environmental > Aquatic > Freshwater > Lake > Sediment | place: USA: Wyoming | collected...
TCCTGATAATGTCGCACACATAGGGCATTTAGCTGGATTGTTTTATGGAGTTATAATAGGATTGATGCGGAAAGAGAAGTATAAACTTCCTGAAAAACCTAAAAAGAAAATAAAAAAAGAGTATTTAATTAGCGAAAAAGAATTCAGGGAATGGGAAGATAAGTACATGAAGAAATAAAATTATAGAACATAAGCCTCAGGCGGGCATATTTGAGAAAGTTTGAAGCCTTTAATAATTATTTGAACTACAAAAATATATCTTTATCTTCTTTTAACCTATTAGGTTAGACAAATGAAAAAAAGAGTGATTTTTTTATCAGTTATTTTTGTCGTATTCGTCATGCTTTTTTCAATAATATTGACATTGATTTACAAAATAGAATCATTCTTTTATGGAGAAAAAAAAATTGAAGAAGTTGTTAGGAGTATAAAAGATAATGAAAAAAACCAACTGATGATAATTAACAAAACTTCTGAATGGATTAACGCAAAAATGAGTAATACTTACATGGGGGATATCATTCCTTTTTGGAATGTTCCACGTATTCCAAAATTTCCTTATATTTGTATAAAAAGTGAAAATCCGTTAGAAATAATATTTACTCAATGCGGTTCATGTTTACAATATTCTGTTTTATTTGCAAAATTATTAAAGATTGAAGGGATGGAAAGCCTTGTGATAAAAAACATTGGGGAAGACCACGATTGGAATTGGGTTAAAATAAATGATTCATGGGTCAATGTTGACGTCATAGAACCAAAAGCATTTAATAACCCTAAAATTTATGAGGAGGGCTGGGGTAAAAACATATCATATGTTTTTTATTTGGATGAAAATGGAATTGAACATAGTGTAACAAGAAATTTTACCGATACAGGAAACTTGACAATTAATGTTCAAAAAAATGATAAACCTGTAGAAAATGCAACAATTATAATCAAAAGTATGTTCTTGATGGAAAGGAACACAAGATACAAAGAACCCCTAGTTTCTACAATCTGTATAACGGATAAGAATGGAACGTGCGTGTTTGAGCTCGGGGGCAACAATTATTTGGTCATCGCCCAAAAAGATGAATTTTTTGGATTATATGGTTATAAAACGGAAACAAATTTAACATTGATTGAAGGAAAAGAAGAAAGAAGAACACTGATTTTAAATGAAAAAAAATTATTATTATCTTCCTATGATTTATTATCACTTGCAGGTTTGATTGTTGCGACAATCGGAATAGCGGTTTTGTATTCGGTTTTAATTTATACCCTAATTAAGAAACAAAAAAATAGGCATAAATCCAATTCACTCTATTATTAGTATTTTATCGGTATTTTATTGATATGCAAGGGTCTTTTTAATGAACGAAAGACGGTGGTTATTTTTCAAGATAAATTTTATTTTACTAATCGTTACTGGTGCAATAACGATATTTATATTATGTTTTCAAAAATTGCCGACAATGGAATGTCCAATAACATTTTTTCTTCCTTCCCCGTTGTCAGAGCCATATATGGATGTTTATGACACTATTGATTTGGAATCAATTAATTATTGCACTGTTACTAAATTTGTAAAAATTCGTCAAAAACTTATTGCAAATTTCTCCTTTTTCGGGTATTGTGATTATGAAAAGTTTAACGTATGGAACTTAAAAATAATGAGCGGGAATGAAATCATAAGCGAAGAACCAGTAGTTGCAGTCATTTTTGATGGCTCTCAACAAAGATATTGTTTTAATATCACACCAGTAGATGTTAGAATTTATTCCAATTTTACAGTTAAGATGAGTGCGGATAACCTTATAAAACGAATTGATTTTACAAGAAAACATGGAACATTTTATTTTATAAAAAATATACCTTTTTTAAAAGATTTGTCCGAATATCCATTTGATTGGTACATAGTGACATTCAACGTTGCAAAGTATAAAAAAAGTTTTAACTATGGCGCTTTATTTTACCTTCCGTATAATACCAAAACAGTAAATATAACCTTTCAAGAAAAACGAATTGTCCATGATATACCATTTTATAGAATGAATATCGGTAAATCTATTTCTGGCACCCGGCAAATTGCAATATTGCCATTGACACAAATTGAGGAAGGTTCTATCAATGATTATGACATTCTTCGCTTAGAAATTAATAGACCCGATTTTCCAAGTAAATTTTTGTTTTGGATTATTTTAATAATTGCTATAGGCAGCGCCTTTTATAACTCGTTGACAGCAGAAAATATTATCAAAAAACTTGAAATAACCTTGTTATTTTTAGGGGCATTCATAACAATTGAAGGTATAACGACTTTAATCCCACAAACCAGGCCTGCTGAATTAAGTTTTTTTGATGTTATGCCTCTATTAAGTTTCATTATGGTATTTTTAATATCAATGATGATTAAAAAATTTTATTTATTTTTATACCTTGATAAGGAACAATCTCAATAAAATCAAACTTGTTAAAAAAACAATTAAATGCTGAAAATAATAAGTAATTTAACTTATTTTAATAAAATAATTTTTGGAGTTGCTCTTAGAATTGACTTAATGAAAATTAAGTCTTGTGTGGTGTTACGCCACGCTTATGTAGTGAACACGGACAAGAGAGGCGCTCAAGAGTTCGCGCCATTGAACCCTATCGGGTTTAATGAACGCAATCTCACTAGCGCAGATAGTAAGAGCAACTCCATTTTATTGATTATATGATAAGAGAAATGCCAGATTTATCACATATTTTAGAGGCACGAATAGATTTAATTAAAAAAATCTGTTACCAAAAATCAACATATTATAAAAAATTCTACATTCCAAAAAGTTTCGGTGAAAGAGAGATTCTCGCCCCAAATTGGAAATTAAAACAAATTCAAAGGAACATATTGAAGAGAATTATTCATAATCTTCGCGTCAGCAATAATGCCCACGGGTTCGTCGAAGAAAGGTCTATTATCACCAATTCATTAAATCATACTAAAAAAAGAGTCGTTTACAAATTGGACATAGTTAATTTTTTTCCAAGCATAGGAAAAGATAGAATACATGAAATTTTTTATCGTATGGGATTGCCTGGGTTTGCATCAGATTATTTGACCGAACTAGTGACTTTTGAAGATATCCTACCGCAAGGTGCCCCCACGAGTCCACACATTTCAAATATAGTTTGTAGAAAATTAGACTTTAGATTATCTGGCGTTGCTAAATTTTTTAGCCTGAAATACTCGAGATATGCAGATGACATAACATTTTCAGGTGAAGAAATAACAGGAGGTATGGTTTTGCTTATTAAAAAAATTATATCAGAAGAAGGTTTTACTGTAAATGATAAAAAAACACGAGTTATGAGTAGTGGGACAAGACAAGTAGTAACTGGTATGGTTGTAAATGATAAGGTTTGGATTGGGAGGAAAAAATACAGGATTCTCAGGGCATTTATACATAGATGTGTACAGCTAAACCTTGGTTTTTATAAAAATTATTTACTTGGAAAAATATCGATACTGAAGAAAACTGATTTGAAAAAATGGAAAATTCTAAAAAGAAAAACAGAAGAATTAGAATGGGACGGAGAGCCCGTTTTTAAAAAACATATATTAACCAGGGATGATGAAATTGTAATAAGTCTGAAAATAATAGATAACATTAAAAAAATTGGGGAGTTAGTAGGTTACACTTTTTCTAAGATGTCAAATGAAAAAATACAAAATTTATTCTATACGTCCTTGAATAAAGATGAATTCATCAATAGATTGCAAACATTAGCACGATGGATAGATGATATTGACACTTCTTATTTCAAGAATAAACTTAAAGATAAGAAAGTTAAGGGTTTAAAATCAAGGAAAATTGTTGAAACTTATTTAGAAAGTATTGGAAGGAAAACAGAAGGCATCGTAGACGTTTGGAAGGATATTAATGACTTGGCATCTTTTGCTTGGGGTTCAAGACATGGGGGCAAGGAGGATGTAATTAAAGAAGTTTTTAAAAAATATGACGAGCACTATCCATATCCAAATTATAACAGATTTTGGTTAGAAATTCTTAAAAACTTTAATAAAAGTCTCGCGAAACTATTGATTATTATTAAAGAAGTTTCTTGATTAATTGCTTATCTTCCAATTTTTCCTATTATCCTAATCCATTGGAAAGGAACAATCTCGATAAAAGCATATACCATAATAATAGAATATAGAATAGACAAATCGCTCTAACCAATGAAAACCCAGTTCTCTTGAAGATTTTTAATTATCTCTGATATGGATATCCATGACGGCAGGCGTGTCCCTTTCTTAAACCTGTCCCCCATAAGGTTGAACGCTATGACAGTTACTATGTCTACAGCCAGATTGTTCGAGCCCAATCTTGGTCTCAAAGAAAGTATTTCATCCTCTTCTTTGCATTTACTTGATTCTTTTACAAGCCTGTATTCTATTCTATTCCTATTATCCTCTATTCTATTGGTGGCGGAATCATTATTTTTATTAGGTAAAGCAGTAGGTTCAACTGTATAATCAATGTATTTGATTCTTATCTCTTCTCTGACTGCATTTGGGTTCTTCCTCAATTCATTAAAACAATTCTTTGTAAGTCTGTATCCGTGGGCTGAAGATACCAATACACCATCCTCTTCCATCTTGTCAATAAGCAGGAAGAATCTTTCTGTTTCGATTTGTCGCAATTTACTCATAGAATCCGCTCCTTGATTTTGATGCCGTGGTATCTAACGATTTCAATGAAGCCAAACTCCTCCAGCATAAATAGGAGCTCCCAGCACTGCTGTTTTGATATCTGGAACGAAGAGCATAATTTTTCAAAAACCTTTGGGAACCTAATTATCCCGCCGTTGGGTTTCTCCAAATCTATTAAGCGGTTCACGACAAGTGAATACAAACCAAATGGCCGTTGTTTATTAGCCTGCAGGTTCAACATCATTTTGAACACCTTCTCCTGCCTTCTTGGCGGGAGACTTTTTCTTATTCAACCCCTTCACTATTGAATTCACCATCTGAACCCATTTGGGCAGTTGAATTTTTTCTTCAGGGTCTTCCATGTCAACTACCTTTTTTGCGAAACGAACCCATTTTTCCATTTATTAATCTCTTCTAATGTCCTGTAAAATTCCCTTTCCGCACTAGCTCTATATCTACATATGAGTTCCATTTCGTCGTTGACTGGAGCATAAACTAAATCCGAGGCTCTTTTATCAGTTCTGGGGTCTTTCATAAAACCTAATTCACTACACCTTATATCGCCTGCTAATCTATCTTGAAACATTCTTTCATTGTGAACAGCCTCTACATCGTTTACGTGGCGCAACCTCCAGCACGCTATTTGAAAATTTTCATAAAGGATTTCTTCTACAATATTGTCTGGGGGCCCAAATTGCTCTATTAACCCCTTTTTTGCGTATTGCATGAACTTTTTATCATTTTTATCTATTATTCTTAAGACTTTTTTTGATAATAGGCCGTGCTTCAACGCATTGAATCTGGTTTTGCTTGTATCTCTGGGGCCTGTGGAAAGCTTTGAGTTCGATTTATTTGCTTCTATTCGTTTTTCATTATTCATTTTTCTGAGCCTCCAAATGTCTTTCAAGACATACTCTAACTAATCCAGAAAACGTGCATCCGTGGGAAATGCAATATGACTTCACATTTTCAATCAATCCCACTGGAAGACAAATAGTCAAAGTTTTAGTTTTCATTTTTGTCGAAAATTAATTAATTTTATATATTTTTAATACTATAGGTAAATATAGGAATTACCTATAAAGTGATTATGTGAAAAATGAAAATAGAAAGAAAGTTAAAAAATATATGAAAAGCATACCTATGATTCAGGTATTTTTATCAGTTTGCTTTGGAAAACGCAAGGAAAAAGATATAGTAAAAGACGTGGGCTACCAACAACCCACAGTTCGTCAATATTTAAATCAACTAATTGAACTGGATTTTATAAAAAAAGAACGAGGGTCTCAAATAATTGAGAAGAACGGACAAAAAAATTTAAAAAGGTGTTTTTTATATTCACCAGTTTATTCGACAGTTGTTAACAAGATTTTAAGAATAGATTTGGAGTCAAATCAAGAATCAGTGGAGTTTTTCATCGAAAAATTTGAAAGGTTTTTGAAAATAATATGTATACAAATGTTCCTTTTGAAAAACCTCAAACTAAAAAAAATTACTCTTGAAGACTTGGAAAGGCTGTTTGTTGACTATTTACTGTATCATTGGAAAAATCTTAAAGAAAATGAAAGAAAATATGTCAGCGAATATGTAACATTATCCGATTCCATGCCTTTGTATTTAGACGAATCCTTAGAATCTTATGACGAATTCGAGAAATTTTTCAATAAATAAAAATCCGATAAGATTCCCACTTTCCGGACAAAACCGGACAAAATATGGCCATCATATAATTAAAAAACTGGAAAAGACAATATAAAAAATGTCCGAAAATGTCCTATAGTGAGGTATATATCAATCATTACAAAATTTAGATATCAATTTCTAAATTTTACATATAAAATGAGGATTTACGTCTAAATTATGCATATAAAAATGTGTTAAATAGATACATAAATTGAAAATTTAATCAAAAAACAAAGAAAATTAAAAAATTGTTTAATTATAGAAAATCCATACATCTAATTTTTTAGTCAACTTTGTTTCTAAAATGAACTGTCTCCTCTCCAAATCGATTCAAATTTTAAATTTGTTAAACTCACTTGTTCTCTCATCTATCACATCTTTTAGACTTTGCTCTAGCTGTTGTTGAAGAACGTTGACTTGAGTTTTCTGAATCGCTGGCGTCTTCAGGAGGTCAACAAAATTCTCGAAAACTTTATTGATATGATAGGCAAATTTACTCTTGTTTTTGACTATCTTTATTTTATCATATTGTTTTATCATTTTTCTGAGCCAAAACGTCATTTCTTTACATAATTCAGTAGTTGATTGAATAAACTCTAAATTTATGTGTTGTTTCTCTACGAACGAGTATTCGGTTTTCTTGGCATGATAGACTACCTGGGCATAGGATATTTTAAAGTTTTTTTTCTTACATTCTCTGAGAATTTGGGTGTATCTCATACCTTTTCTAGCCAAATTCCGAATCAATTCAAGACATTCTGGACTTAGCTCAGATTTATACATAATTACATCTAAAATTTAATTTGTTTTTCTAATTTTTATATGAAAAATTTTACGAGAATTCTGTAGTTTTATAAGCCGTAAGCAGAGAAGTTGGATAGAGATAGAATTTTAGTTTATATATTACCACCCGCAACCCAGAAAAAACGATAAAATTAGGATAGAAAGTACCTTCTTTTATCTCTCTTTATGGATAAACACAAATCCCATCTTCACATGAACCAATAACACAGGGGTCTTTATAACCACAGCATTGTTCTCTAATCCCTCCACACTTCACACATTTATCGTCCCTACATGTAGTACCATAAGTACATTCGAAATCGCCTTTACAACAAATTTCATTGACCTCTCCACATTCAGCACATATTCCCTCTTCACCAAAGAAAATACAGACATGCATATAATCACATTCGTTATTCAAACAACATGGTTGATTAGTACTTCCACATTCTTGGCAAACACCATTTATTCTAATTTTTCCGTAACCACACCCCTCTACACATTTCCCATCAATCATTTCATATCCATATCCGCAATCTTTGGTCACGAATTCTAGTTCGAGAGAAGTTATTTCTGGTATGGTAACTTCATTCCCAAGGACAGCTTCGTAGGATTTTAGACCTTCAACCTTCCCCCATACATCTATAATATCATCCTCTAACAGCCTTTTTCCTATATAATTGACCCATATAGTATCTTTCCAATAAGGTTTTTCGGTTACATCTACACGCAGAACATACTCGTTTTTAGAAACTTCCGCCACCTGAACTATCTTGCCTCTGTAATAAACAATTTTTCCGATGTAATTGTCTGTGTTTCTCATCAATTCGTCATAACTAACATTAATCGCCCCATCTTTGATTGGAATTATAGTGGTTGTTGTGATTGTAGTAGTTGGTTTAGTTGTAGTCACTTCGCCAATCTTTGTAACTTCACCAGTAGGTTCTTCTGTACACCCAGAAATAAAGACAATACAAATCATTATCAGAATTAGAACTAATAGCCTTTTTATCATATTTTGCACTAATTTACTAATTCAATATCATAGTTAAATACCTTTCAGAAAAGGTCTTATCGTCCAGTGAGAGTGTTTTGCTATGGTAGGTTCATGATTTTTAGGACTATTAGAAAGGGCTTTAGAGTGAATTAGGAAAAGAATTTAACTTGAACTGCTAATATTTGTAACATGGAAGATATACCGCAAATAATAATTGAATTAAAATTTGCAGAAAACCTTAGACCTGAAATTCGAGAAGAATATGGTTTGCCAGAACGTGGTTTGGTTATAAAGAAAATAAAAAGAAGTTCTCTTGCGACGTTTGAATATGTTCCACTAAAAACAGGATTTTCGGATTACTTTATGGACCTATTGTCAAAAATCAACATGAAGGATTTCGTGGAGAAGGCAAGAGAGAAATTTTAATTAGAAACGGTTGCCTTTATGACAGCAATTTTCATTATTTGTCCGTATACATTGTTGGATATAATAGATGAAAAAAACAACTGGTATATAGGTAGAAATAAAATTACTCAAATTCTTATGGAGTTATTAGTGAAAGAAAAGGAAAGGATTTCAACTCCAGAAAGTAAAAGATATAGATTAATCACACCTAAGCCAATTCACGATATTCTTATAGACCTCGTAGTTGAGGTATTAAACGAAGATAAAGAAAAATACTTTAAACAGAGGGAAATTTTAGAAACATTATTTGCTGTTATTGATAGAGAGGGAACACTTGAAGAAACAGAAGATTATTTTGAGTCTATTTTCGAATTAGCAAGAGAGTTTTATGATGAATTTGATGTTTTTATAGTATCTCACTACAAAGGGAAAGTCATTAATGCAAGAGAACGAATAATTAAAAAAATGAAAAAAGATTCTACATACTTCGATAAATTTAAAATAGTTGATATCGAAGAGACAACAAAGAAAATTATTGAAAGAATGATTTAAAAATAAGCTCCGTCATGTGACAACCTTATTCAAGCTCCGAAGATGTTGACATAACCAAAAAATCAACCAAACAAGTCCTTTGCCCAACCTATTCCTTTAGTAAATACTTCCACTATTCCTTTTGAACAACCCTCTCTGTTTGTTGCCGTATCTTCACCTGGTTTCAAATCCAATATCTGTTGACAAGAACAACCGTAGATTAATTGTTCACCTATTGTGTTGGGGCATTTATCTTCTAAATCTAGAATACCATCACCATCTGAGTCTTTGATTTTAGTTAAAGGTAGATAATCAATGTTCTTCTCATTCAACTGATAAGACATATCACAAAATCCATCATTGTTCGTATCAGCACAAGTATCTGAATACCCATTACCTGTGGGGTTTGTCCAATAATTTCCACCGATAGATGGGTCTCCAATTATATTAGTGCCTAAAGTCTTTGTCGTGTTCCAGAAGTTTTGATATACGTAAGTTGTATCTAAACGAACATTATTTGTGTTATTAAAAATGTTGTTATAAAATAAATTATCTTCTGGATACCAATTCGAGTTAAAATTAATACCTATGCCATTATCTTGGAAAATTGAATTGCTGATTGTGTTAGGTCCTGATGATAGGAACGTTATACCAATTTCATTGTTTGTAGCAACGATATTGTTGAGTTCATTAAATAAAGAATAACGCATTAAAATACTATTCCCATTGTTTTTTAGTCTTACATTATTTAGTTTATTTCGATATGATTCCCAATACATGTTTATTCCATATGAATTGTATTCAACAGTCACGTCATTTAATTTGTTATCGGTGGAATAATAGAAAAGAATCCCATGACCCATCCAATCACTAAATCCAACATATACATTTTTCAATTCAACATTGTTAGAATAACGAATGCGTATATTAGCATAGCGACTTGTATTAGAAATTACATTCTCTACAATAGTATTGTCAGAGTTTTCAATCAGTAAACCTTGATAACATCCTTCTAAAATACAGTTTTTTATTATTGCATTTGGAGAATTTGAGTAAATCCCTTTATTATCCCAACCACCACAACCACTTATTTTATGATTATCGCAATCTAATGTGACATTATTAGCAATGATGTTAAGACAATTTGCGCCAGAAACATCTTGAGTTAAGATGTAAGTCTCTTCAGGTATTGACAAGTCTCCACAAGAATTGATATAAGTTAAGGCATTAACATTTCCTATAATAAAAAGGCTCAGTAAACCAACTAAAGTTAGAAATATTATTTTTCTCATTCAATCACCTCAATAAACTGGGCAGGTTATACCTTTTACAAATCCTTGTGGTAACAATTGGCAGATTATCAAATTGATGTAGTATTTTATATTATTGATTATCGATTCAAAAGCCGATATTTGTCCTTGTATAGTCAATATAGTGGTTTTAAGGATACTGACATCTTCTTGTGTTTGCCTTAATTGTTCTTTCAATGTACTGATTTCGTCTTGCATCTCACAAACTTTATCAAACTTACATATTAGAGTACAAGGATTGTTTGTACAAGTTCCAGTATCATCGACAAGTTCGCAAGTATTGTCAACCGGTGTATAAGTTCCGGTTTGATTTTTGTAACAAAACCCAACACCACAACCGTCTGCAGGACAGATGGTCGACGAACATTGAGAATCATCAACGATACAGTATGGCTGTTCAGCAGTAGGGCAGTAAGAAACAGCACAGCCATGACAAGTGGGTTCTGGACAACCGTTACAATATACTCCGAATATGGTAGGACAAATATCTTCAGAATCTATCACTCCATCACCGTCTCCATCAGGCAACTTTTCATTCCCAATTTCATAATTTAAAGGATAATCAAATCTATTCTCTTCATCTTTTCCTAACTGATTGCTAGGAGTTCCGTAATCAAGCTTAAACCTAGCAGACAAATAATCAGAATCCAATGCACATGTCCCTCCTATTCCGTTAAACCCTTGAAGATAAAATCTACTAATTCCATCTGAACTTGCCAATGTAACATTTTTTCCTCCAGGTAATGATTCATTCCAAACAGCAATAAAATTACTTTGCAGGTCAATAACTACGTAACCTGTAATGTCATTCATATATCCCCACGGACCCGAACCTTGGATGTCATTTTGGTCTCCGGAGGAATTAGTCCAATAATACTTATTAAAATTTGCGGGGGTTAATACAATGAAATATCTGAAATTTTCTATATTATTAGTTCCATGCGTGGCATTAAATTCAAAATAATCTGGGTAGAACCACCAATCTACAGTATTGGCATTATTGGCAGCAGCAATACAAAAGATGTTCACGGCTATAGGACCTTTTTTTAGGGTACAGGTATTACCAGACACACCATTAACTCCAAAATAATGATTACTACCAGCACAGTTGCTCATCAACTCAAATCCATTGGGGTTGGAGGAAGAATACATCGCTTGACCATTTTTGTCTGACCAGTCTTTAAAACTACCACCAGTTTTTTGGAAACTAATATCTTTATAATTATATGCATCAATATGCCAACTTGAATCTCCAGTAACAGTAACTTCGTCTGTATATGTCGGCAAAGTTGCACTAGGATTGTCATAATAAACAGAATATAGTACATCAGAGGCAGTAGGTCTATCGACCAATACTAACATCAAACAATTTCCATTAGCCTCATCAGAATCATCTATAATTTGAGAAGGTATTTCATTTCCTCCTTCATTACAGGGGGCGTTAACAAATCTTAATTGGTCGCATTCAGTTATATCAACGTCACTTATCATAACTTTAACAGCTTCTTTAGTTCTCGCTAATGTATTTTCTTGATAGAGTCTAACATCTCTACATCTATGCCAATCTTCATTCCACCAGGTAGCCTGGGCAGAACTGATTAAAAACACAGATGTTAGGATTAAAGTTGCTAATAAATATTTCTTCATAAATACACCCCAATTCATAAATAAAAGTATAGAGATAAATCAGTTTATTTTTCATATGAGATAGAAAAGTTACACTATTTCTTATGTTTCTTCACTGTCCCATACAACTTCTGGAAAGAAATCGCACAACAAATAACAAAAAGGATGACCCATTCATACAATCCTTTAGTCAGAGACCATACTGTCATGACCAAGAACAGGAATAACCAGAATGCGTAGAATGATATCAGGTGTTGTGGCTTCATGATTAGATTTTCTTTTTTTCAGGACAAAAATCTAACTGTTGAATTAACTTGTTTTTTCTTTTTCTCTGATGTCATGATTATCTTGTAACTGTTAAACAATCAAGTCTAACTTCTTCATCAGATATTTTATCACATAAACTCTTTCTACGAGTATCTACAGCAATAGAATAATAACAATCATCTCTTATATTCTGACTTCTAATGTTTTCACAATAGTTATGTTCACGAGTGTAAAAAGCTTCATCTGAATAACAATTATCTCTGTCTGTAGAATTTGTTTTCTGTTCGCATTTTTGTATTTCTGGTGGTGCAAGTTTGAACGAAAAAGCTATTACTACGACTATACCAATGAAACTAAGAATTAGAATTGTTGCCCATTTTCTCATGATTAAATTATCTTCTTTGAGAACAAAAATCTATCTGATTTTGTCAAATAACAAATTTCATTTAGTCACCATAGTAGGTATAAAATCTACAAAAACTTCAGGACAATTTGACTTTATCTTTGCATTTGTAAATCCTTCTGGAACATCAGTTATATTTAACTCTTTTACTACATTGCTATTTAATTCTAGATTTAAGGGTTTTGTCACCGATTTATTATTCGGATAGAAAATATACAAATTCTCTAAAACTAAATTAACATTCATTCTATTATCGACTATTATATACAAAGTCTTAGTTATGTTATTATACGTGCTCGAATAAACAACGAATTCAGCAGCAAGACAACCTGTATCTTGAGTGGTATTTTCTACTTCTGATAGCTTACTTTTCATTGTTGTGGATGTTGCAGTAGGTATAGTTGTATATCTGGTTGTTGGAACAGTAGTTGGAGTATTATACGTATTTTGATATGGATACTCGCTTGTCTCAAATAGATATTTTGGATTACACAAACCAACAGAACAACTACAAACTGTGCAAGTAGATAGTACGCCTTGTTGACCTATAGAAGGCGAATATTCATATTTTAGACACTCACAGTTTGAATTATAATTACAATCATTCTCTCTGATAATTATCGTTTTTTCTTGTTGACAAATGAAGGTTAAGAAAAACATACAAAAAATAAGAAAAACAACAATAACAAGAAACTCAGAAGTCTTTATACTCTTTGTCATGATTTTAATTTCAAAAGTTGGATTTAAAAATGTGATTTATTTACCACTTATTAATAATTCGGAAGATATTTAATAACAATTCTCGAAAATCACATTATGAGATATTGCAACAATTGTAAGCAAATGGTAGAACCAAAAAGACATTTTAGTGCAGGAATTTTATTTGTTTTATTATGTTTAGGTTTATTCCCAGGAATTATATACTATCTCTTAAAACCTCATACTTGCCCAATTTGTAATAGTGAAAATTGGGGAATACCACCAAAAGAAAAGAAATAATCCTTGAATGTTGGTTGTTATGAGTAGAGACATTTACAAATATTTATTATCCCATCATTTACCAAAAGATTATGACAGATGTTTTTTAATAAAAATTAGAGGTGAATCTTACAGAATTTGTGCAAGATGTTCTGGTTGGTATTTATCATTTTTAATATTTTGGTTGTTACTTCTTTTCGATGTTGACTTTTTATTAAACTACAAAATTATTGTTCTATATTTTTTTCCTGTTCCTGCTATACTTGATTGGAGTTTACATAAACTCACTCGTTTTAAAGGAACTAATATATTGAGGTTTATCACAGGGATTTTAATAGGTCTAACTTTCGCAATGTTGTTGCACTCTTTTATAATAAATCCCTTTGATATTAATTTTTGGTCAGTTTCTGTAATTTATGTTCTGATAGTTGTAGCAGTATACAAACACACTTCTTAATCAATTTCATATTCCAAATCAATTAGTCGTAAAATATTTAAGACTGGGTTATTAACTAATTCTTGGGGAGAGGGTGAAAGGTTTATTCAAATTTACTGTTATAGTCTTATTTCTAGTTAGTTTAATATTATTCTCATTCAATTTATCTTTTGCACAAGAAACTTGCCAAATTGCCAGACCTTGGTATGGTTCAATTAATTGTGAAGAATATCCAGAATGGAGTTCAATAATAAATGTTCCTGATGGTCATGAATATCAATGTAATGTTCCTACATGTGAAGTAAGTAGTTTTGATTCATTTGTTTGTGATAAATTTGGAACAGTTTATAATGGTATAAGAATAAAAAAAGGTTCATCTATTGTTTTAGATTGTTCTACAAATGCTTTGGATGCAACATCTTTAAATTGCAAAACTGGAAATGTACCTTTAACACTTCATACAGGAGATATTATAATTGTTGACTTCTGGTGCAAAGCGCTTATAGGAGATGAATATAATCCTTCAAATTCCTACAATGTACAAGTTAGATACAAACCAATTATGTTAAAACTTCATTATGATTCTGGTGAAGGATTTCAATCCAATACAGAAGATTGTAGTCTCAATCCTGTTTGGAACACATATTGGCAAAAACAACCTACTGATACAAACAGATTAGAGACTATTAGTAAAGATATAACATCAACTCCTGTACAATTTTCTAACAATTATGGTTTGTCAGTTCCTGGAAATGTTTTAGGTCCTATGACTGGCCTGACACCAAAAAAACTTACAGCTGGTCAAAGTTACTGGTTAGTTTATGATTGGGTTACAAGACCTGATTTGATTGTAAAATACTATCAAAATATTCCAGTTTGGTGTAATGTAGTTGACCATTCTTTAACTAAATTTGAAAAAATAACAACCCAATCAAGCTCATGTTATTACATACCAACTTCGAGATTATCAGAAACAGTAGATTGTTGTTCATCTAGTGAGTGTCAAACAATCTATAATGAACAATCAATTCAATGCACAGATGATTTCAGATGTGGTTATACTAAATCATGTTACTCCGACTATGATTGTGGTTCAACTGCTGCTACATGTCAGAGTGAAATTGGAAATTATTATTTAATAAAATCTGTTTGTGATAAAAGTAGATTAGATTCTTACGAGAAGGGTAAATGTTCAAGTTCTAAAGAAAAGGTAAAATGTTGTACGGGGCAGGATGGTGGCCCAAATACATGTGAATCTGGTTATTATTGTGATTATGAAGAAGGATGTCAAATTATACTTCAAAATTGTCCAGCAGGGAAATGCTGCTCTATAGGTGGTAAATTTATACAACAAAGTTGTCAGTCTGGATTAGTTTGTTGTCCAACTGCAGACCCAATGATTGGTGATTGTAAGAAAAGCTGTCAGCCTGAAGTTCAAGAACAACCACCACAAACTTCAAAATCAACTGGAACTTCAGTTAAAATACCTACTAAAACTTCGGAAGGTATAGTCGAGATTGGTGATATGACTATCGACTCTCAAGGTAATTTTGATGTACCACTTAAAATTGGACCAGTAAATGTGGGTGTTAAAATTGGAAGTCAATATAAAGAAGTACAGGATTGGGCACCTTTTATTGTTAACGTGATTGGCATTTGCATAAAAATATGTCCATCATTAATAGCCCTACTCTAAATTTTTAAAAAATTATGATGATGTATATGAAGAAAGAAAATAAAAAAATGAAAGACACCAAAGAAGCAATAACAATAAATAAAAGAGGTATTATAGCCGCAATTTTAAATTTTATTTTAGTAGGTCTTGGGTATGTTTACCTAAAAAAGTATAAGAAAGCTATCATAATGTTTGTTATTTATTTTTTTATCACTCTAATAATTTCTTATATTGCAACATTCTTCTTCCCGCTTATTTTCATTGTTCTTTTAGTAAATTTGTATTTTGCATGGGACGCATATAAAATGGCTATATGTAAAGATAGTCAGTGATGAAATGCCAAAAAAAGATTTATCTGAACCAAAACCAGTAGAAAGTGTTCTATGGGGAAGAGATATAGAAGTTCCTGAAGTCATAAAAGAAACTCTATTAGACGGAGAGAAAGTTCTACATGCTGTTCAACAATCAAGATTACAACAAATGTTAACTCCAGATTCAATCTTCATAACTAACAAAAGAGTCATAATTCACAGACCTACAACTTTTGGACTCAGAAGGACCATTCAAGATTATAAATTTGTAGACATGGCAAATACGAAAATAAAACAGGGTTTCATAAGTTCTGATATAGAAATTGGAATGAGGTTTTTATCAGAACCTGTTTTGTTAAAGAGGATTCCTACAAAAGAAGCACGTGAAATGTTCAAGACTATTCAAGAAGGAATTGAAAACCGATTAGCAGAACCTATGTTAGAAACAGTTTTTAAGCCACCTCTAACCGAGTCGTTTGTTGAAGAGCCCAAGGCTGAATCAAAACCTGAAAAAGAAGAAGACTTATTGGCTATTTTACAAAGAAGATATGTTACTGGAGAGATAACAAAAAAACAATACTTAGATATGAAAAAAGAATTAGCACCAGGAACTTCAAAAAAATCTGCAAAAAAAAAGAAAGGCAAAACAAGTTCTAAGAGAAAAAAGTAGAAACTAAACACTCTGCCTAACAAATTCCCATAGTTATCTATTTTCAATAATTTCTTTTATTTTTTTCAAAAATATCTCCCTAAAATTTTCATCTTCTATTAATTCATCGAGAACATCATCAGCTTTCTTCCTTTCTAAATCTTTTTCTATGACTTCAACAATCGTTCTCTCATCCAACACCATGCCACACATACTACAGAATTTGTTCGTTACTGGATTGACTTTTTTACATCTAATACATTCTCTTGGTTTCAATTCACTCTCGTTTCCATTCTCTTTGTCTTGTTCTATACCATAAGTCTTCAACAATGCACTGTCAACATCTCTACCGCTAAGATGGACATACACGGATGCCATGTAAGAATTCTGGACCCAACCGAACATCTCCTTGAGTTGTGCTTCAGTCAAGTGATTTGCCAAAAAAGTCGCTCTGCTATGTCGAAAATTGTGAGGGTTGACTTTTTTCTTGACATCGGTCCCCTTCTTTATAGACAAAAGTAATTCCTTTATTCTGCCATAACCTATTTGTTTTTTTCTGTAGTCATCCGTGACCCAAAGTGGTGACTCAGGATTATCCTTGTCAGGATGTTTGTTAATCCAATCTGTCAAATAAGGAGTCGAAAAGATAGTCCTTACTCTCCTGTAGCCAGTCTTTCCATGCACAGACAATACAGCACCATACTTATCGAACTGAACATTTTTAATCTTCAAAGAAAGCAGTTCTCCGAGCCTAACCCCAGACTCATACAAAACAGAGACTATAGCCTTATCTCTCGGGGTTTTAGCGGCAATAATCAACTTCTTAACCTCCTCTTCTGTGAGCAATTCTTCTGGTAGTTTGGTTCTATTGTTCTTCATCACTGCTTTAATCCACTTCACTTCTGGTGGATACTCATCAGATTTCCTTAACCACTTGTAGAACCTTTTAAGAGCGACCTTGTAATCATGTTTAGTCCATTCTGCATAATCACTTCTCTCTATCTTTCCTACTAATGATTTTATATCATCTATACTTGCTTTATCAAAATCTTTTCCTAACCAAGAAACCAAATTGTAAAGAGTGTAAAGATATTTAAGAACTCTAAGACTACCTAACCCCTCAGAAAAACAATCTTCATGGAATTTAACAATCAATCCTTTGTTCCTTTCAGAAATATTAGAATTCTTAATCTTTGATAATGCAGATTCAATCCTTCTTTCACTCTTGTACAAATCTTCCATGCTTATTCAACCCACGCAAATGCTAATAAACCACGTGGGCTTCAAACTTTCTTACCTTAGCCTCAGGCGGGATTTGAACCCGCGATCTCTACATTACCAGTGTAGCGCTTTAACCGGGCTGAAGCTACTGAGGCACAAATAAAAATTAGATTTAAGATTTATAACACTTTTTCTATTATAATAT
>Ga0315294_10003070_pt1 | contig 18158 bp, 14 predicted proteins | sample YL17G13_40_MG_FD_203626 | JGI IMG/M metagenome (GOLD analysis project Ga0315294, IMG submission 203626) | Sediment microbial communities from Yellowstone Lake, YNP, Wyoming, USA - YL17G13_40 | ecosystem: Environmental > Aquatic > Freshwater > Lake > Sediment | place: USA: Wyoming | collected...
CAGTTGGGCCCCTGCTGGCCGAACACCCGTAGCCCGGCGTTGATCAGCCCGTATTCGCCGTTGAACATCCACATCCAGACGATGGCGTTGGCGACGACGGGCACCAGCGAAGGCAGGAAGAATATGGCCCGGAACGTGCCCCGGCCCACGACGCTGACGTGGAGGAGCGCGGCCAGCCCCAGGCTGAACGCCATGCCCAGGGGAAGGGCGAAGATCGCGAACCGCGCCGTGTTCCAGAGCGAGATCCAGAACACGTCGTCGTCGGCCAGGTCCCGGAAGTTCCCGAGCCCGATCCAGACGGGTTTGGCCAGCACGGAATATTCGCAGAAGCTGTAGAAGAGGGAGACGACCACGGGATACGCCATGAACACGGCGAATCCGATGACCCAGGGGGCGACGAAAAGAAGCGCCCACCGGAACTCGGCCCGCCCGATCCGGGACCTCAGCGACTCGGCGCGCGGGTCCGTCCACGGACCCGACGGGGCGTTCACGTCGGGCTCAACCCCAGCCGCTTCATCCGCCGCAGTTCCCGGTCCAGCCGCTTCTGCATCCGCGCCTTCACCACCGCCAGCGCCTCCTCCGGGCTCGCCTCGAGGAGGTAGACCTTCTGGAACGCGACGTTGAGCTCCTCGCTGTACTCCTGCCAAATCGTCAGGTGCGGGAGCGCGAACGTCAGCGGATTCCTGGCCATCCCGTCGAACATCTTTATGTACGGGTTCGGGTGGCTGGTCCAGAACGACGGGGTGACCCGGGTGAGCGGGGAGAACTTGCGGTGCCCCATGCAGAGCTTCTCCATCGCCGGCTGGCTCATGACGTACTTGATGAACTCGAACGACTCGCGGGGATGCGCCGCGTCGCGCGGGATCACGAGGACGTCCAGGTCGGCGTCGCTCATCCCGTACATCTCCGGCTTCACGGTCGGGAATGGCGCGGCGCCCCACTCCATCTTCGGAGCGTACTGCCTGATGAAGTTGTACATCCAGACTCCCTGGATCTCCATCGCCACCTTGCCGGCCATGAACGCGTTCTGGGGCGAGGCGAAATTCCCGAACCCGCTCGTGAACACCTGGAGCTGATCCTTGCCGTATTTCTTCGCGAACGACTGCACCCAGCGCAGGGCCTCCACGTACGCGGGCTCGTCGCACGTGATCTGCGACACCCCGTCCCAGAGCCGGCCGCCGAAGAACCGGCCCCAGGCCCAGTTCCACCACCCGGGCTCCCACGGGATGAACCCCATCTGGACGATGTGCCCGCCCGGCTCCCGGATCGTCAGCCTCTCCGCCATCTCGTCCAGCTCCGCGATGGTCCGCGGCGGCTTCTCGGGGTCCAGCCCGGCCTTGCGGAACATGGCCTTGTTCCAGTGGAGCGCGATCGTGGCCGGCGTCGTGGGAAGCGCCCAGACATGTCCGCGGAACACGCACTCGTTCCAGAAGACCGGGATGAAGTCGGATTCCGTGATCCCGGCACCGGCCAGGAAGTCGTCCAGTTGCATGAGCGCGCTCTTGTCCGCGTAGCTCACGACCTGCGCGTCGTAGAGCCCGGCGATGTCCGGCGGATCCCCTCCCGCCGTGGCGACGAGCACCTTCTGCTCCACGTTGCTCACCATCATGTAGGTGACGTGGAGCCGGTCCTTGTTCTCGGGCAGGTTGTTGAAATCGTCGACGACGGCCTTCATGGAATCCCCCTCGAACTGGGTCCACTTCTCCCAGTAGGAGAGCTCGAGGGGCGCGACCGCGGCCGGCCGGGGAAGGCTCCACGCCACCCCGGCCGCCGCGAGGAGGAGAAACGCGCGGCGCGGCCTCACGAGGGGCTCATTATAGTAAAAAAGCGAGGCCTGGGTGCGGGGGGACTCGAACCCTCAACCCGCTGATTAAGAGTCAGCTGCTCTACCAATTGAGCTACGCACCCGAATCAGGTTTTATGAAACGACACCCCCGGGAGGTGTCCATATTTGTGACCAAACTCGACCCGGAACTCGAATACTACACGACGGCCGTTCGTCTCGCCACCCGCGGCGATCGACGAGGACACCGGCCGATCATTCTACCGTTCCCCCGGGACTTCCGTCCACCGTCACGGAGCTTTCGGGGCGCCTTGTCGAACATTCCGTACTCTTCGCGCACAGAGGCCGCCCGATCAGGAAGGCTGACGGTCGGGTCAGCCGACCCGCTCGATCCTCGCGCGGTGGCCCGTCGTCTTCGCCAGCCGCTCATCGCGGGTGACGAGCGGCGCGCCCAGGAGTTCGGCCAATGCCACGTACGCCCCGTCGTACGCCGTCAGTTGCCCACGAAGCTCCCAGATCCGGCCGAGGACCAGTTGATGCGGATATCTGATCAGCGGCAGATCAGAGAAGTCGTCGAGGGCTTCCAGGGCCCGCGCAGCCCCCAGCCCGCCTGCGATCACCAGCCGCCGAAGCGCCTGCGCCACCTCCAAATCGATCAGGTGCGGGGCATGGAGGGTCTCGTCCTTGTCCCCCACCCGCCGCTCGATGGCGGCGGCCGCCGGAGCCCGCAGAACGAGATCGAGGGCCGCCGATGCGTCGAGGACGATCAGCGGGCGTCCCGCTCCCGGCGGATGATCTCCGCCGCCGACGGCCGCGGATCGACGGGGCGGCGCGACCCGAGCCGGCGCATCAGATCCTCGAGCGTGGGCCGTTCCGCCAGCCTCCGGATCTCGGCCAGCACGTAGTCCGACAGCGAGAGCCCGGCCAGCGCCGCCCTGGCCTTCAGCGTCCGGTGGATCTCGTCCGGCACGTTGCGCACCTGGAGCATCTTCCCCATGCCGCTAGCATACTCGCATGCGCACTGCATGTCCACCGGCCGATCGTGGTGGCGCGCCGCCTACCGGCGGCGGAGCCGGTCCAGGTTGACGGCGGCATGGACGGGGACGAACCGCAAGCGGGACAGCCCTGGATTCGGGAGTCCAGCCCGGCCACCTCAACCTCGCGGACGGGCTTCGGCAAGCAGGACCCCGGCCTTCGCGAGATGGGCGGCCAGAGCGTAGATGTCGGTCCTGGACCCCGCCTTGCGGAGTCCGAGCGCCACCACCACGACGCGGCTCCGCCTGGAATCGACGCTGTAGATCATCCGGTACCGGGAGAACCGCAGGCGGCGAAGGCCCTCAAACTCGCCCGTGAGGGGCTTCCCCTGTTTCTCCGGGTCCCCCTCGAGGCCCTGCGCCGCATCGAGAAGCTTGCGCCGGACCGACCGGTCCGGGATCCCCGAGAACATGCCCCGCGCCACAAGGCTGAACTCGACGCGCCATGTCACAAACCGAACTCCTTCCGCATGGCTTCCAGCGTGACGGTCTGCCCTTTCGCCATCTGGCGCAGGCCCTTCCGGATCTGTTGCACCAGCCCCGGATCCCGCATGATCTCGAGGGTCTCCACCAATCCCTCGTAGACGTCCCACGGCATTACCGCCATGACGGGCTTCCCCCGTCTGGTCACCTCGATCGGCGAGGGATCCTTCTCGAACCGCCCCGGCAGACCGGTGATCGCCCCGCGGATCTCGGTTATCGACAACGCCCGTTGTGCCATGACTCCCTCCTGTACAGATGACTGTACATATACATGTACCGATTGTCAACCGGCCCGCCGACCCGGGCTACCGGCGGCGCAGGCGATCGAGGGTGACGGCGGCGACGATGATGAACCCGGTCACGATCTCCTGGATCCAGTTCGCGAGGCCCATCTGCGAGCACCCCGCCCGGATCGTCGTCATGACCAACGCCCCGATCAGGGAACCGGGCACCGACCCCTCCCCGCCCGAGAGCGATCCGCCGCCGATGACGACGGCGGCGATCACGTCCAGCTCGAGTCCCGACGCCACCGTCGGGTCACCGACCGTGAGCCGCGAGAACTGGAGCAGCCCGGCGAGCCCGCCGCACGCGCCGGCGAGCGCGTAGACGCCCACCTTGACCCCATCCACGGAGATGCCGGACAGCCGCGCCGCCTCCTCGTTCCCGCCGGTGGCGAAGACGTGGCGTCCGAACCGGGTGCGGCGCAGGAGGAACCACGTCGCGACCGCCAGGACGAGCATCCCCCAGACGCCCGCGGGAACGACCTGCCACGCGCGGTCGGGCGGGACCGCCGCCAGCACGTCGTTCAACCCCGTTACCGGGGCGTCGATCTTCTGCTCGTTCGCCAGCCCCTTGGCGGCACCGCGCACGATCAGGAGCGTCCCGAGGGTCACGATGAACGGGACCATGCGCAGGCGGGTGACCAGCCAGCCGTTCAGGAGCCCGCACAGGGCCCCTGCCGCCACCCCGCCGACCGCCGCGACGACCGGCCCCCACCCCGCCTGGAGCAGGGCGGCGATGACCACGGTCGAGAGGGCGACGACGGACCCGACGGAGAGGTCGATCCCCCCGGCGACGATCACGGCGGTCATCCCGAGCGAAGCCGTGCCGACGATTGAGCACTGGCGGGCTATCGTCTCGAGAGTGCCTCCGGTCGTGAAACTCGGAGGAGCCAGGAAGGCGAAGAGCAGGTAGACGAACCCGAGGCCGAGTAGCGGGCCGAGCCGGGCGAGCCTGGCTACTTGAGCCACTCCGAGAGGTCGGGCGAGAGGAGGGCCTTGATCCTGGGGTCGTCCATGTTCGACTTCGTGGCCAGCGTCTCGCCCGTATCCACCTTGGCCCGGAACGGCTTCTTCTTGAGCTTGGCGACCATGGTCCTGACCCCGAGGTAGCCCATCTGGAACGGGTTCTGGAGAATCAGCCCGTCGATCTCCCCGGCCCGGAGGGCCGTAGCGAGCTTGGCCGACGAGTCGAACCCGACGAACCTGACCTTGCCCGCGAACCCGCCGTCCTGGAGCGCCCGGAGCATCCCGAAGGTCGTGGACTCGTTGCAGGCGAAGATGCCGTCAATGGTCAGCTTGCCGTTCTCCTTGAGCGGAGCGAGCAGGTTCTCGGAGGCCCGGTACGCGGTTTCCGTGGTGGCGCCGCCGTACTGGTTCGCCGAGACCACCTTGATCCTGCGATATTCCCTGATCGCGTCCAGGAACCCCTTCTCCCGCGCCGTCGTCGACGCCGACCCCTCCTCGTACCGGAGCATGACCACGCGCCCTTTGCCCTTGAGCAGTTTGGCCAGGCACTGCCCCGCCATCCGGCCCCCCTTGTAGTTGTCGGTGGCGATGAAGCTGGAGTGGGCCTTGCCCCTGATCCCGGAGTCGATTATGACGACGGGCACCTTGGCCTGCACGGCCGCCGCCACCGGAGCCTGCATCGCGACGTCATCCAGCGGGGCCAGCACTATTCCCCTCACGCCGAGCCGGACCATGTTCTCGATGACCGAGATCTGGGCCTCGCGGTCGTCTTCCTTGAGCGGGCCCTTCCAGACGATGTCCACGTCCAGCTCGCGCGCCGCCTTGACTGCGCCCGCGTGAATGGCCTTCCAGAACTCGTGGGTCGTGCCCTTCGGAATGACCGCGATCGTGATCCGGTTGGGGTCGATCCGGGGCTCGCGGCCGCAGGACCCCAGCAGGACTGTCAGAGCAAGGAGGGACGCCAGCCGGCACGTCATCCAGGGGCCTCTACTTCATCTTCTTCGCGAGGCGCGAGGCGAGCGAGGGCAGTTCCCTCGCGAGGGCGCTCACGACCTTGGCTTCCGCCCGGTCGCTCCAGACCATGGACGCCGTCTCGACGTCCACGATGCGCACGTTGACGAAGTAGGTGTCGCCCAGCTTGCCCACGCTGCCCGTGACGATCCGCTGGACGTTCAGGAGCTTGCCGAGCTTGACCGCGCACTCCGCCGACGTGCACCCGGTCTGCTGGAACGCCTGCTCCGCCATGACCTTCTGCATGTTCTGGCGCTCGAGCACGTTCACGAGCCCGGTCTTCACGAGCTCGCCGCGGAGCATGTCCGCCACCACGGCGGAATCGCTGGCCGAAACCCCCTGAGACTCGAGATCCGAGACCGCGATGTTCGGGATCGCGGGCCGCTTCGCCCTCCGCGGAGCGGCCGCCACGGGCGCCGCCGCCTCGCCCTCGGCCGGCGCCTCGGCCTCCTCCACCTCGACGATCGGGGCCGGAATCCAGGCTCCCCGCCGGTACGACAGCGAGATGATGTGACTGGTCGCCAGCTCGCCGTACGGCTGGAACGCGTAATCGAGGACGAGGCTGCCCAGCCGGAAGCCGGCCCCCGCGGTCAGCCCCGTCAGCCCCTGCCAGCCCTGGTCGGCCAGCGGCGTGCGGTACCCGGCGCGGACCGCAACCTTCGGGACGGGCGCCCACTCGGCGCCGGCCCCCACGTCCGTGACCTTGTCGCTGAGCCCCGACCGGAGGTCCGCCGCGAGCCGGAACTTCCCGGCGAAGGCGCAGGCGAGCCCCGCCCGCAGGGACGTCGGGAGCCCGAAGCCGTCGGCCTTGGTGCCCATATGCTGGAGCGCGAGCCCGAGGTCGACGTTGCCTCCGAGCGCGAGGATGGTCCCCAGCGACCCCGCGATCGCGGATCCCCCCGCCGCCTGGCTCACGAACTCGACCGCCAGCCCGGTGGAGCCCGGCAATTTCAGCCCGGCGGGATGCCGGAACCCCCATCCGAGGGTTCCCGCGATGTCCATGGTGGATTGATCGCCCGTCTTGAGGCCGTTCGCGTCGCGAATCTCGTAGGTTCCCGCCGAGAACGTCGCCACTCCCAGCGCGATGGCCCCCGCGCCCACCGGAAGCGCGAACGCTCCCACGTTCCGCATGATCCCGTCCCCGCCGCTCTCGAACTGGCCCACGGCATCCACCTGCGCGACCCGGCCGAGCCCGCCCGGATTCCCGAGCACGGCCGACGCGTCATCCGCGAACGTGGTGAAGGACCCCCCCATTCCCACCGCCCGCGCGCTCACCGCCCGGGACAGGAACGGCGCCCGCACCGTCGCGGCGTCGTACTCCGTGATCGAGAACGGCTGCAGGGCGCCCGCGGTCGAAGCCGCCAGGAAGGAGATGATGAGTACGGCTCGCGAAAGCACTAGCGTTTCACCCCGATTCGGAGGGTCGGGAACACCTGGGCCCCGCCGTCCGCCCGGAACGCCCTGATGCGAACGAGGTAGACGCCGGGAGCCCACCTCGACACTCCCGCCACCTGCAACACCCGGTCGCCCGCCGACGCGGCCGGGAACTCGCCGTTCCAGACCCGCTGGTACGCCGTGTTGTAGACATCCATCATGATCGAGGTCGCGGCGGCCCGGAGCCGGATGGCCAGCGAGACCGAATCGCCGCTGACCGGGTTCGGGTAGACGATGGCGTCGCCCTCGAACGAGGGAGCCACGGGCTCCTCCGGGGTCGTCGGGGTCGTGTTGCTCGGCCGTGCCGCTATCGTAAGGACGATAGTCTGCTGGGTCGAGTCGTACGAGCCGGCGAGCGGCGTGCCCGCCGCGGCCACCGAGATCGTGAGCGTCCCGACCTTCTGCCCTGCGCCCGTCCACGAGAACGTGACCGATGCGCCACCGGACAGGCTGCCCTTTATCGCCGGCGACGGAGGTCCCACAGCCGCATAGTCGGGGTGGTCCAGCGTCATCGACGGCGTGACGTTCTGGATCAACGTGGCGCCCCCCTGGGTAACGGTAAGCTCCACCCGGAACGGGTCGCCCACGTAGATCGACGCCGGCGACACCACGGCCCGCGACTTCAGGGACGAGTTCACGACCACGACCGTCAAAGCGCTGGTCGTCACCGGATAGGAGGTATCGAAGCCGTCGAGCGCCGTGACGTAGGCGGTGACACTGACCGTCGCGGCATACGAGCCGCGCATCCCCCAACTCACGGTCGCGCTCTCGCCCGGAGCGAGCGTGAGATCCGTCGCCGTCGGTCCGCTGACCGTGGTGGCGGCGTCGGCCGGATTCATGGCCAGGTACGGCATGATGAGCGCGGCCGTGGACGTTCCAGTGTTCGAGATCGTCATCGTGATCACGCTGGTCTGGGCGCCGTTGATGCTGGCCAGGCTGGCGGTCGCCGACGATGAAAGGAGCGGCTGGAGGGTCATGGCGTTGGACCAGGCCGCCCCGGTGTAGGCCGTCGTCCCGGACATCGTGCTGAACCCGGTCGCCGAGGTCGAGAACGCCAGGCTCCCTGGAGCGCTGCCGGCAAAAGTCCACGTGAAGACCAGGGAGGCACCGGCCCCGATGGACTGCGGACCGGACGGATTCGCTCCGCCCACCGGGCTGGCCGCGCCGGTACCCGAGAAGCTGAACACCGCCGGCAGGACGCCCGCCGCCGTGACGCCGCCCGTGTTCGTGACCGTGAGCATCACGAGGAATCCCTGCCCCAGGTGCGCCTGCGTGCCCCCCGTCGAGCGGAACGCCGTCAGCGCGCCCTGCAGGATCGGCTTCTGCAGGATCATGACCGTGCTCGAGACGATGCACCCCGTGGTCAGCGGGTAGTTCGTGTTGACGTCAGCGCCGGTCACCGTCCTGGTCTGCCAATAGGTTCCGGGCGTGGACCCGGCCAGCGTCATCGTGTAGACGATCGTCTGCCCCCCCCCGAGCGTGGTGCACCCGGCGGGGTTCGCCCCCGCCCCGACGATGGTCACCGTGGCAGTCCCCCACCCGATCTGGTCTTGCTGGACGTTTACCGCGGAGGCCTGCCCGGAGTTCGTCACCGTGAACGTCCGCATGAACGTCTGCCCGACCTCAAGCGTCGTGGCATAGACCGCGTACGATCCCGTGAGCACGGCCGCCGTCTGGATCGTGCCCCCGCCGACCACCCTCGCGAACAGGGGATAGCCCAGCGTGGACCCGTCGGTCCCCGTGACGCTGACCGTGAACGTGCCCGGGCCGGCCCCCGTGGCCGTCATCGTCCAGACGAACTGAGTGGACCCGCCCGCCAGGATCGTGACCGGCACCGAAGGCACCGGGGACGATATCACCATCGTCCCCCCGCCGGTCGAGATCATGACTGTCGCCGTCACGCCCACCGCCGGGAACGCTCCAGTGTTCGTGACGATCGCGTTGAAGGTGATCACGCCGCCGACCGAGGTTACGCCGCCGGTAGGCACGGTCGCCGAGAGCTTCGCCTGGCTGAGCAGTGTCGCACTGCCGACCGCCGACGTGGACAGAACCCCGAAGACGGGATCCGTACCGACGGCTTGCCCCGTGAACCCGATGACACCCGGCGACGCGCCCGAGACCGAGAACGTCCAGCTGAATACCTGCTTGTTCCCGGCGCTGACCGTCACGGGCGTCTGGTTCATCCCCGCGATCCATTCCAGCGGAACCCACGAGGAAATCGAGATCGTCGCGGTCAGCCCGTTCACGGTCGCGGACGCGATTCCCTCGTTCGTGACGGTCAGGTCCACCTTCACCCAATCGCCGATGCCGCAGATCGTCCGGGTCACCGCGAGGGCGGACACGGGCACGGACTTGTACGCCGCCTGGATCGTGAGCGCGGACGCGCCCCTCACCACGGAGCCCGAGCAGGCATCGGTGCCCGACCCCGTAGCGGTCAACTGCGCCGTCCCCGCACCGGCCGCCGTCGTCGTCCAGTACCAAGTCCTCGACGCCCCGCTGACCAGGTCGGGCGGCCCGGAAGTCCAGGGCCCGCGGAGCGGCCAGAACGCGGAAGCGCCCGACGAAAGCATGAGCGTGCTCGCGATCCCGATGGCCGTGCGTCCGCCCGTGTCCGTGACCGTGAGGTAGACGGTCACCTTCGTGTTCACCTCCACCGGGCCGGCCGGCGAGATCGTGACCCCGGCCGCGAGCACGGCGGGATCCGCGGACCCCTCCCCATACTTGAAGATCCTGGGGCCCTGCGGCGTGGTCCCGATCACGGCCACCGAGCCCGCGGCCACCGCGACGCCGCTGTCGTCCCCCAACCCGGAGTCCCACCGCGCGCTCCACGCGGGCGCGGGACAGGGATCCGTGGGGTCGTAGGCATCGACGATGATGTCGCCCGTCCCCACCGCGTCGATGCCTTGCTGCTGGCTTGCCAGGTTCACGGTCGAGCATATCGTTCCGGTGACGAAGACGGTCCCTGACGCGTTCACCGCGACGTCCCAGTAGAGCATGAGCTGGCCCCCGTTGTTCGACCGGGTCCAGACCACGTTGCCGTCGGTGTCCAGCCCGACGACGGCCCCGCGCAGGATCGTCGGCGACTGGATGTTGTCGGATTCCGCTGCCGACAGGTAGATCCGGCCCGCGGCGGCGTCCACGGCCATCCCCGTGGGGTACGAGAACGGGAGTCCGCCGGTGACGTCCTTGGTCCACAGCCAGTTCCCGCCGTAGTCCATCTTGGTCAACCGCATGACCGTGTTCATGCCCACAGTCCCGGCACCGAGCACGTAGACATTGGCCCCCGCGTCCACACCGATCCCCGGAATATCACTATTCTGTTCCTGCCCGACCATGCCCACCGTCCGGGTCCACATGACCGTGCCCACGGCGGAGAACGCCACGACCGACTGGTACGTCGTGGTGCTTCCGCCCGTGCCCGTGCGCGTCGCGCAGGCGACGAAGATGTCGCCCCCCGCGGAACACGCCAGCGGACCCGGCTCCACCTCGCCCCACGGCGGCGTCCAGGTGAAGTCGTCGAAGGCCGCCGCCCCCGTGGACTGATAGGCCGCGACGTTGAGGGCCCTCTGGCTCTTGCCATCGCCGCAATACGTTCTGGTAAGGTTGACCGATGCGGACACGTATTCCTCGCCGCCCCGGACCACCACGCGCCCGAACCTCTCAATGCAGTACTGGGGGTTCGCGTAGGACCTAGTCCACGCCAGAGCGCCCCCGCTCGTATACTTGACCAGGGTCGCCGGCTTGTCCGTCAGCATGTAGACGTTGCCCGAGGAGTCGACTGCGAGGTCGCGCCCGGACGGCACCGGCGCGTAGTCGTACTGCCTGGTCCATACGGCCGAGCCCGCGGCCGGCTCCACCCTCCGGACCAGAAGGTCGGCCGGAGCCCGGCAACCCCCGCACCCCGTGGACCCCCCCAGGTTGGTCACGAGGTGAGGCGTCCCAGCCGCGTCGAGGACGACTCCATCCGCACTCCATGAGGTGGACTCGCCATTGCCGAAGTCGTAGGTCTGGCCCCAGAGCGTGGCGGTTACCGCCGCGTTGATCTTCATCAGGAACCCGGACTGGTGGCCCGACGGCACCTGCATCACGCCGCTCACGTAGCCGGTGCCCCCGGCGTCCACGGCCGATCCCGAGATCTGGAAGTCCGTGCACCACGGCGCCTGGCTGATGCCGGTCAGCTGCGCCCCGGCGGTCGTGAACCGCTGGAAGCCCACCTGCCCGCCGTACTCATTTCCGTTCCGGTAGAAGGCGTAGAGGGAGTTGAGGGCGAGCGTCAGGTGCTCCGGGCGGCCGTCGATCGACACGGACCAACTCACGCCGCCATCCGTGTCGACGCTCCAAAGCATGCCGAAGCTCCACTTGATGTCCCCGCCGCCCACGTAACAGCCGCCGGCCGGGTTCACGGCGAACGCCTCGCCGTACGCACTCGTGGACCCCATCATGAACCCGGAGATCGTCCTCGCCCAGAGAATGTCCCCGGCGGGGGACACCTTCAGGATCAGGGGATGGAGCCGGTTGTCGTGGCCCTCCATGGGCATGTTCGAATCCCTGGTGTTGGTGAGCACGTACGTGTTCCCGCCGGCATCCATCCCAGCGCCGCTGGGATCGTAGTTCTGGGACGACTCCAGGTAGAGGGTCGCCCAGATGACGGCCCCCGTCACCGGATTGTACTTCGCGGCGCCCACCTGCGACCAGTCCATCGTGCTCCCCCGCCCGGCCACGACGTAGTTCCCGGAGCCGTCGAGCATGAGCGCGGTCTGGTAGTCCGGGGTGTCGTTGCTGTCCGCCAAGGCCAGGGCGCCCTGGACGTTCCCGGCGTTGTCGTAGCGGACCACGCGGAGAGCGCCGTTATCGCCGCTGTTGTCGCCGTAGTAGACGATATTCAGGTAGCCCGAGGCATCGAACACGCCGCCGCCGAACTGGTTGTCTCCCCCCGCGGTTGGAGCGTGAAGCTGGCTCCAGAGCAGGGACGGCGGCCCCGCGAGGGCGGGCGCGGCCAGCAGGCAAAGGACGACGGCGAACCGGTTGATCAGCATTGCGATGGCAACCACTCTACATGGATGCGCCAGTGGTTTTCAACCCGCCCGGCCCGGGCCGGAAAGGTCCCGTCAGCCGTGCCGACAAAGCCCCGCGAACCGCGCCGCGGCCCCGTCCCAGGGCCCCGCCGGTTTCGGCTCCACGGTGGTCCGGTCAACCGACGCCGCCACCGCCCGGCGGCCCTCGGCCACGTCCCGGAGCACCCCCGTCGCCACCGCCTGGAGCATGACGTTGCCCAGGGCCGTCGCCTCGGCCGGCCCCGCCACCACGGGTCGCTCGCAGGCGTCCGCCGTGAACCGGTTCAGGAGGGCGTTCCGCGACCCCCCGCCGACGACGCGGATGGCCTCGAGCCGACGGCCACACAACTGCTCGAGGTCACCGAGGACAGCGCGGTACTTGAACGCGAGGCTCTCGAGCGCGCACCGGACCATCGCTCCGACCGAATCGGGCTCGGGCTGGCCCGTCCGGCGGCAGAAGGCGCGGATGGCCACGGGCATGTCGCCGGGTGCCAGGAAGTCCGCGGCGTCGGGATCGACGAGGCTCCGGAACGCGGGCGCCGCCTCGGCCAGCGCCGTAAGCTCGGTCCAGCCGTAGGCCCGCCCTTCCTCCTCCCATTTCCGCTGGCACTCCTGGACGAGCCAGAGCCCCATGATGTTCTTGAGAAGCCGGATCGTGCCTCCGACCCCGCCCTCGTTGGTGAAGTTGAGCGCACGCGACGTCTCGTTGATGACCGGGCCCGGCATCTCGACACCCATGAGACTCCAGGTCCCGCTCGACAGGTACGCGCTTCCGCCGTCGAGATCCGGAACCGCCGCCACCGCGCTCGCGGTGTCGTGACTCCCGGCCGCCACCACCGGCACCGGGGTCTTCCAGCCCGCCTCGACCGCGACCGAGTCCAGCGCGGGACCGAGAACCGTGCCGGGCATCACGACCGGGGGCAGGATCGCGGCAGGAATGCCCAGCCGGTCGAGCATGGGAGTCGCCCAGTTCCGCGACCGCGCGTCGACCATCTGGCTGGTGGAAGCGATCGAGTATTCGGCGACCTGCCTGCCCGAAAGCCAGTAGTGGAAGAGATCGGGCATCATGAGCATGGCCGACGCGGCGGCGAGATGCTCGGGCCGGGACGCGACCAGACTGTATAGCTGGTAGAGGGTGTTGATCTGCATGAACTGGATGCCCGTGGTCCGGAAGACCTCGTCGCGCGGGACGATCGCGAAGACCTTCTCCATGACCCCGTTCGTGCGGCGGTCGCGGTAGTGCACGGGCGGCCCCAGCAGCCGGCCGTCGCGGCCCAGTAGCCCGAAGTCCACGCCCCAGGTGTCCACGCCGACCCCGGCAGGTGCCTCACCCGACTGCTCCGTGTACCGGCGGAACCCGGCCCGGACCTCGCGCCAGAGCATCTCGATGTCGGTGTGCAGGACGCCGTCGCGGTCGACCGGGCCGTTCGGGAACCGGTGGACATCCCGGAGCGAGAATCGCCCATCGGCAAGGGTGCCCGCCATGACGCGGCCGGAGGAAGCGCCAAGATCGACTGCAAGAAACGTCTGGAACGTCTGGGGACGTAGTTGAAATTGTGACATTCTCAGGACCGGCTGGCGTCCAACCGAACGCCCAATGACTTCTCTATCTCGCCCCCGCGCCCCGCGCACTTGCTGACGCCCGACCGCGTGATCCCAAGCATGGCCGCCGCCCTGGCCCCAGGCAACCCGAGGTCCTCCACCAGCCACTTGCATGCCAAGCACCGCGCCCGCACCACGGAAGGACGCTTGGCGCGACCCCGGAGCACCTCGACGGGCACACCCGTGGCCTGGGCCGCACGGGCCACCACCTCATCCGGCGTAAGCCGCTTCCCCAGCCACGCCCGCCGCCGGTCGCGCCTTTCAACCTCCCTAAGCACCTCCTCGACGTAGAGCCCACTTCCTAGAACGCGCGATTCGGGATCGCGCTCCCCGACGGCACCCGGCGCACCTGCGACCGTCGTCACCGCCCCCTTCTCAAGCCGCTTCTCGATGTCGCCCATGCCCTCTCTCAGCCCTTCTTCCAGGTAGGCGAGGTATCGATCCCGGGCCTCCCCGGAATCGTCACCAAACTGCGCGAGCACGAGGTCCGTGTCCTGCCAGTCCGCCCCGCCACGCCCCAGCAGTCCCCGGTGCCCGGTCCACCGGCATTCTGCGAGAGCCGCCAGGTCCGTCACCATCCCGGCCCGGACCAAGTTCAGGTGCACATACCGCACCAGTTCGGGCAAGTAGCTCTCCGCCTGCCCCAGGATCGACTTATACCGGTTCTGGAATAGGTGCCCGTCCCGGTGGTGTCGGCGATTGAAGTAGAGCGCATAGCGGGTCAGGATCTTCTGCATCACCCGGCTGAGCGGCACCCGACCGGTACGCAGGACGAGATGAAAGTGGTTCGACAGCAACGACCACGCGTAGCAGCGGGTTCGGGTGGCGAGCAGGACCTCCCCGAGGTACCGCAGGAAGACTCCCCGGTCGCGGTCATCCACGAAGATCGCCCCTCGAGCCACCCCTCGCGTGAAAACGTGGTGCAACGCCCCGGGGAAATCGAGCCGGGCCTGTCGAGCCATGCTGCCATTGTCGCGCCTTCGGCGTCCCCGCTCAACACTATGTCACAATTTCAACTACGTCCCCCTCAAAGCCAGCCTACGTCTGTAGTGTTCCGCGGGCCAGCGGTCGATGTGCCGGGCCTGCCGCGCCGCCAGGAATCTCGGACCGCCGGCGGCCATCGCCCCGAGAAGCACGCGCGCCCACTTCTCCGCCATGAGCGAGATGTTCAGCACCTCATCCGCAGTCTGGCCCAGCGCGAGAAGCCCATGGTTGAGCTCCAGGATCAGCCGCGGCGGCGTGCCGTGGCGACTCAGGTGCCGCCGGATCGCATCCCGGACCGCGTAGGCGAGCTTGACCCCGGGATCGACGTAGGGGATGACGGCCGGCGGCAGGCCGCAGTACACGATCTCGTCGGGAAACAGCCCGTTCAGGAAGGCCAAAGCCCCCGCCCGCGAGCACAGGAGCCCGAGGCAGGCCGTCGGATGCGTGTGCCCGACCCACTTCGCCCGCCCCTCGGTCAGGCACAGGGCGTGGATGAACGTCTCCGTGGACGGCTGGCCCCGCCGGGGACCGGTGACGCACGAGCGCAGGCCCGCCATCACCTCGGCGTCCTCCTCGCGGCCGACGCCGCGCTTGCGCAGGTACGCGAGCACCTTGCCGGTCCTAACCCGCAGGTAGTCGGCGGGCCGGGCGACCGCCATCCGGGTCCCCGACGCCTTGACCCAGAAGGTCCCGTCCCCGGCGTCCGCGCTCACGTTTCCCTCGCCCAGGATGGCGAGCCCCCGGTCCTCGCGGGCGAGGTCCCGGGCCAACTCGACGAGACGCGGCACGACGGCAACCGGCATGACGTTCCCCATTCTCAGCGCCCGGACACCTTCTGCGCAACCACCCCCCCGTGCTCCTGGACGTAAAGCCCCGTCCAGGCCACCCCGAGAGCTCCATCCCCGGCCGGCACGACCGCCGCGACCCGGGGCGAAAGCCCGGGGGGGCCTTCCATGGCCGCCGGCTCGCCCTCCTCGCGGACGCTTCCGTCGACCAGAAGGAGCCGGCGCACGTTCAGAGGCCAGCCCGCGCCCTCGATCCCGGCCCAGACCAGGGCCGCACGCCCGTCCGGCAGCGGCGCCAGCACGAAGGAGCATCCGGTGAACACCGTGCCCCCGACCGTCCGGGACTCCCCGACGGCGAGCCGGTCGGAGCCGCGGCGCACGGCGGAAACGAGCAGGCGCGTCCCGTCCGTCCGCGCCAGGATCGCGCCGTCCGGCCCCGCCGGGGCGATCAGGGACGTGGCCCGCCAGGAGACGATCGGCGCCGTCGCGGCCTCCGAAGGCTGGTTCCCGACGGCCACCATGGTCGGGGGAATGAACATGGCCAGGGTCCGCGCCTGGCCCGCCGCCGTGACCCGGACTTTCGCTCCGCCGTCCCGGCGCCGCTCGATCGAAGCCACCCGGACCGCGTGCATCTTCTCCATCCGGCCCGGGTTCACGGCCCCCCAGGCCGCCCATGCCCCGCCCCGCCCGTCCCCGGCGGCCTCGACGTGCACGTAACTGCCCGCCGGTTCGTCAGCGATCCTGAACCGTTTCCCCTCGGGCCGTCCGTCAGCCCCCAGCCAGACGCCGTCGAGCCGGACGGGATCGCCCTCGCACCAGACCAGGAGGAGCCAGCGGCCGGCCCCGCACCAGGCAACCGCGCCGGGATGCACTCCCGCCTCCACCGGCGCATCCGTGATTCCGCCCTGCGACCACGCCCCGGTCGTGCGCGTGAACCGGACGCTCCGGATCGCGGTCATCCCGCCCTCCCCCGGCTGGCCCCAAGCCAGCAGGGCGGCCGTCGCATCCGGATCCGCCGCAAAGCAGGTCAGGGGTCCCCATTCGCAGATGCCCGCCGTGGCCGAGACCACGACGGGATCGGCGCGCGCCCTAGGCCGCCGGTCGCCGTCGAACTCCTGCATGACCAGGGTCCCCATCCCGCGCCTCCAGAGGAGGAGGGCACCGCCGCCGGCCGCCGGCGCCATCCCCTCGATCTCCTCGCCCGCCGCGTCGGCCGCGACCTGGAAGTCCGAGTCTCCCCACCGCTTCGCCCCCGCCGCGTCGAGCCGCTGGGCGTAGAGGTCGCGCGTGTCGCGACAGCACACCCGCTTGCCCCGGTTCTCCTCCCAGGCCAGGACGAGTCCCCCTGAGCCGTCCGTAACCGCCCGGACGGACCACTTGGCCGAGTCCGTGGCCGTGACCTCGACCGCGGGAAGCCTCCAGAGCAGGGGCACCGCAGGAGCGGTGCCGGCGGGCAGGAGCGCGAGAAAAACGAATGCCGGAGAAAGGACCGCCCTTCCTCCGGCACGAGGCGCGCGCTCGGCAGGGTTCGAACCTGCAACATTCAGCTCCGGAGGCTGACGCTCTTCCAGTTGAGCTACGAGCGCATGTTGAACGACCATGAAGATCCTACATAGTGTAGCGTGCCGCGGTCGCCCTCGTCATTCCCACCGCCGAGCCGGGAAGGTGCTTCTGGCCGGGTTAGTTCAGGTTCCGAGCGCGACGCCAGGCCTGCTCGCGTGTCATCCCGCTCCCGTCAGCCAGGCTACTTTCCGAGCCATCTCCTCATCCGCCGCTCGACTTCCTCTTGGCTGACGACATTGCCGTTCCGCTTGACCGCGAGGCGGTTCTCGGTCTTCTCCCGGACGCAAATCCGGTACTGAATCTCCTCGAACGACGCGCCAGGAGGAACCCGCGCGAGGATTTTCGCCGCCGCCTGCTTCGCCGTCGGCATCATCCGCCTCCTTCGACCAACGTTGTCCATCATTCCAGGACAACGCCGGGACTCCTGCCAACCCATGGAACCGCGGGAGCGCTACGGGAATGCCCGCTCACCGCCCCCCGCCATGGCAGTTCCCGCGCTCGGTTACTGAAAAAGCTTGAGGACGGGCAGGCTCAGTCCGGCCAGCAGGGGGGGGGACAACCGTGTCGCACTCCTCGAAGTACCCGGAAGGCTCGTAACGGCCAACGAATCAGAGCTTCATGGTCAGAGCCAGCGTCTGCGGATACTCTGACGCACGGGACCAGAACTGGACGGCGTAGTCGAGCCGCTCCAGCAACGGCGCCCCCATGCGGCCCCCGTTGAAGCCTAGGCCAAGGCACAGGGCTACCGGCTCTCCGGCTGAGCCAGCTCGCGCACCGACCCGGAAGTCTAGCAGCGCGCGCCACCGGTACTCAATGCCCGCCCTGTACTCGAAGGCACGGTCACGAGAGAGATAGCCAGCATCGCTCGTGACAAGAATGGCATCTCCGCCACCAAGGCTGCTAGAAGATGCTCCGCCGATCCTGGAGCCGCATGCGAGGCCGACGCGAAAGGCCGCGGGCAACTGAATCGCGTCTTCCGAATAGCGGCTCGCTGGCCCCAGATTCTGGGCAACGATACCAAGCTTCGCCGAATCGGTCACCCCATACTGAAGTGGAAGCGCCGGTTTGAAAAGGGGCCGGTTTCGCCGGTTTGACGGGGGACCGGTCCCCCTGAGGGACGGCGCGAAACGGCCAAGAGCACGGACGTTCCCCCTGCCGGCCGCCGCCGCTGACCAGGA
>Ga0315294_10003072_pt1 | contig 18157 bp, 16 predicted proteins | sample YL17G13_40_MG_FD_203626 | JGI IMG/M metagenome (GOLD analysis project Ga0315294, IMG submission 203626) | Sediment microbial communities from Yellowstone Lake, YNP, Wyoming, USA - YL17G13_40 | ecosystem: Environmental > Aquatic > Freshwater > Lake > Sediment | place: USA: Wyoming | collected...
CACCTCGTCCTCTTCGGCCCCTGACGCCCCTCCGTCCGCTCCGCCGCTTGCGCATGCCCCGGCTACAGTATCCCTACGAGGACGGGTTTGAGGCTTCAGGACCCGAAGCGGGCCTAACCGTTGGATGTCCGATCTCGATTATTTAGAGGGCGCTCTCCTCATGGCTGATGACGGGACATTCTTGGGGCTCGTCACTCGCAATCCTTTTGACGAAAACTCCTTGTCCAACCAGTTCGGATCTTACGGCAGCCGATACAGTTCGACCTCAAGCTTCAATCCGTACGGTCAGTATGGGAGTCCTTATGGTTCCCATTCACCGTTTAATGAGAACACGTCTACGCCGCCCCGCTTTATGAAAGATGGCAATATCCTGGCCTATTTCACGGTCAATCACAACATTTCACCTCGCGTGGAACCTCATCGTTTGCTCGCGTGGCTTGGGCAAGAGGCAAGTGCAGGCTAAACACCATGGCAAATAAAGAAGCCACAGCCCGTATCAAGATCAATAAGCTGCTCGAAACGGCCGGCTGGCGTTTCTTTCCGGAAGGGAGCGCGCCCGCCAACATCCGCCTTGAGCCCAGCGTGACGATCAAGTCATCCGATCTTGAAGCCCTTGGCGAGAACTTCGAGAAGACCGCTTTTGCTGTATCAGAATTCGATATTCTTGCCATGTCAAGCCCGAGAAGCCTTATCCCAGCTCGCTCGTTGTCAAATTCTTCTTCCCGAAGCAGGCTGATTTCGTTGAGATATTGTCAAAAGTTGAGTATGGGCCGGAGTTGAGCATATCCCGTTAATCGCCGTTTAAGCCGCCTTTTTCATGAGGCTGTCGGCCAATACGGCGCTTTGAATCACAGGCGCCCAGCTTAATTATGGGCTTTTCGAGTAGAGGGGGAGGAGCGGCCCCTCCAGTGATGAAGGGACCAGTCCTTAAAAAACTCCTCGAGAAGACGGCAGGGAACTCTTATTTCTGTGTTATATACGAGCCATGGCTCGCCACGCATTGCCACCGACCGGCAATTTTAATCAATGATATTTTTAATAAATCTTATGGCATATTATCCAGCACAATTGCCGTTTTATGAACCCAACAGCGTTGCTCGCGAACTTGGGAATACTCTTCCTCCGATGCCGCCAAAATCCCAAGGCCCCATCGCCTCTTGACTCATTCCGGCCACAAAGAAGTATAATGACTATCCAGCGCCGCTTTGCTCCGATCAGTGGCCGTTTTGAACGGGAATCACTGGCCGGATTGACCGGAACCTACAAGAAAGGGAGGTTATAATGGGAGGCGTTCACGACGGAAAAGAAAAGTTGGAAAATCTTATAAGAAAAACTAGGATTCAAAGGAACGAGCAGAAAAAGAGCACACAAAGAAAGAGCGAAAAAAATAAGCTTATATTGCAGCTTACGATTCCTTCCCGCCGGGGAAGAAGAAAGAAATGATTACAGTCAATGATCATGTTGGTCAGGACGGGAAAATGATTGTCTGTTGGCGCTGATTGTCGTTTGGCAGGAGGGGGAAAAAGAGGAATCACCATTATAAGGAGCAAATCAATGACAAAAGAAAAAGAGAAAAGAGACAGCGAAAAAAAAGAAAAGGCGAAAAGAAAAAGAGAGAAAAGCGGAAAAGAGAAAAATAGAACTTCAAAGGATAAGAATTTCGTTTCCCGCCCCGCTGGCTGAATTTGCGTTCATCCGCAGGTTTTGCCTCGTCCCATTCTCAGGCTTATTTTTGACGGTTATTAGGGTCTATTAAAAATCCTCCCTCGTAAAATCAACAAGTTACGTCCAAAAAATGCCATATGAGCCGGAAGAGTAGTTCCTAACGGACTAATATAGCCTCTCAACAAATGCCTCAAATCAGAAATGATATAAGCATGTTCGTCCGGTCTCCGTGCGGAAAGAGGCCGAACCGGATTGAGCGCTCGTCCACCGGGAGCTTCGCAAGAAGGGTGTCACCCGCGAGCTTCTATGGGAAGAATATCGCGTAGGCACTCCCCAGGGTTATCACTACTCGAAGTTCTGCCAACGGTATCGGTGGTGGAACTGAATGATAAGGGATTTGCCCTCTATGAACGCTTTCGTCCTGCTATTCCTGATGGAGTTCGGGGCTGGGGTGTGAAAGGCGAATTGGACTTAAAGCTTATTCGTTCGTTAGAGAAAAGAGCCGAATAACGATTCAGTGCCGTCGAAACGATATCTGCGGAACTCTTTTTCTAAAGGGAGCGGAAAGAAAAATAAGCTGCCGACGAATTGAGTCTCGAAATGATTTTGCGTGATCGGCAGCCGCATTGATCTGAGATAAATCGTCCTTCGATCACGTCATAGATAGTGTGGCTCCGGAATTTGTTTCCGCCACACGGCTTGACAGGAAGGCGTCTTTACTTTACTATATTAGTAATATACTAATATAGGAGAAAGCTATGGAGCCTTTTGCTTTGACAAAAGTGACCAGGAACGGCCAAATCACGCTTCCGGCGGCGCTCCGCCACGATTTTCATATCGAAGAGGGAGATTTTCTCGAGGTCCGCCCGGCGAAAGGCGGCATCATGCTCATCCCGAAACAGCTCATCGATAGGGACCAAGCCTATTTCTGGTCGCCCTCATGGCAGGCGGCTGAACGCGAAGCCGGAGAAGATATCGCGGCGGGGCGAATGACAGCGGCCTCGGATGCCGGGGATCTCTTCAAAAAGCTCGAACAAGGCCGGAAGAAAAAACGCTGATGAGGGTTTTGTTCACGCGGCGTTTTCAACGAGCGTATTTGAATTTATCCCTCGACGATGCCGAGCGGACCCAAAAAGCACTTGGTTTCATGAGCGAAAATCTCCGGCGTCCCAGCCTTAAGGTCAAAAAAATCCAAGGGACGGATAACATCTGGGAAGCCCGGGCCGGGCTTCCCATCCGGATCACGTTCGAGATCAAGGAAAACGCGATTATCCTCCGAAACGTCGGCCGCCACGACGAAGCCTTGAAAAAGCCCTGAGGAATATCCGCGTTCATGACGATGCGGCGGTCCGCCGATTCGGGCCTTGACACCCGGCAAACTCCGCGGCTATAGTCGGCGCGGATCGAGATGAAGCGCTCAGGGATAAGCTACCCCATAAATAAGGTGACGGAAATCACAATCCCCAAATTCCGTCGGGCGAATTCAGGGATTGCGTTGACCGTCACCGGAATGATCGTCCTTTGCCTCCTTTCGGCGTCGTGGACATTCGCCGCCACGTTCAGCGGGAAATGCGTCGCTATCGGAGACGGAGACACGATCTCGGTGATGAAGGATGGGCGCGCCGTAAAAATCAGAATCGAGGGGATCGACTGCCCCGAACTCGGTCAGGATTTTGGAACGGTGGCCAGGCGGTTCACCTCGACCCTGGTTTTCGGAAAAGTCGTCAGCGTCAAGGAATATACGCGGGATCAATATGAACGGATCGTGGCGAGGGTCTATATCGACGGCCAGGACCTTTCTCTGGAAATCATAAAAGCCGGCCTGGCTTGGTATTACAGGTTTAGCCGCTCAGATCCGGTCCTTTCCGCCGCCGAGAAAACGGCGCGAAAACAGAAGATCGGGCTCTGGTCCATGCCGGACCCCATCCCGCCGTGGGTCTATCGCCGGCAGAAGAGAATCGGAAACCGCCGAGAAACCCGCCTTCGGCCATCCCCGGCGCGGCCCTATCTGGAAATGTCCTTGGAGGGCGTCCCGCCCGGCAAATACCTGCTGTATTTTTACGCTGAGGGCGCGATCTCCAAAGCCGTGGCTTTCACCCGGACGGGGCTGGTCATTTTGCCCTAAGCGAATTCTTTATTTCCTCCTTGCCTTTTATAGTCCGAATTCGCAAAATTCTCGGTTTTTGACAAAAAGTGGCAACTAGCCTTTTGGGGTGAGGGAAAAACAAATAAAATCACCTCGGCAATGCTCCGTCGAGGCGATTGACCAAAATTGTCACTTAGCCCATTATTAAGGCGGAATCAAAAATGAAATGATTCTCCATGAAGGCGAAAAGAGAAAAATCGGCGGGCCAAGCGTCTTTTACAAAGAGAGACAAAATTGACAAAAATTGTCAATTCGATTAACTTTAGGTTAAAGGGATAAACATGGGTTCGACGCTCGGTGAAATTCTAGTGCGGGAGAAGCTTTTGTCGGCGGACGAGCTCAAGTCCGCCCAGGAGTTCCAAAGAAAACACGATATCTCCCTGGGGAGCTCCATTATCGCCCTGGGGCTCGTGACCGGCGAGGAAATGGCCCAGGGCTTGAGCCGGCAGCTGGGATATCCCCATATCCACCTCGACCAGTTCGAAATCTCTCCCGAGATCCTCAGCCTGATCCAGGCGGATGTGGCTAAAAAATACATGATCATGCCCGTCCAGAGGATCCGCTCATTCCTGACCCTGGCCATGGTCGATCCAACCGACCTGGACGTAATCGAGGATATCCGTTTCAGGACGGGCCTGTCCATCCAACCCGTGATCGCCTCGGAAAGCGGAATCGCCGGCGCCATCAGCAAACATTACGGCGTTTCAAGCGCCCTCCGGCCCAAGCACGTCGCCGAGGACATCGAACTGGGCGAAGACTCCAAGATCACCATCGTCGAAGAAGGCGATGAAGAGCTTGAAGCCGAGGATGCCGGCCCTCCGGCGGACGAAGCTCCCGTCATCACCATGGTCAATACCATTTTCGTCGACGCCATCAAAAAGGGCGCCAGCGACGTTCATTTCGAACCTTACGAGAAAACCTTCCGGGTCCGCTACCGGATCGACGGCGTGCTCTACGAGACCATGAACCTGTCGATGAAGTTCCGCGACCCCGTCCTCTCCCGGGTCAAGATCCTGTCGAACATGAACATCGCCGAGAAGCGGCTGCCCCAGGACGGCCGGATCAAGATGCGGGTCCGAACCGAAAAGAACGCCCGCAAGGACGTGGATATGCGCGTCTCGTCCCTGCCGACGATCTTCGGCGAGAAGATCGTCGCCCGCATCCTGGACCGGGATATGCTCAAGATCGATCTGACCCAGCTCGGATTCGAGCCGGAATCGCTCGAGGTCTTCAAACGGGCGATCGCCCGGCCGTGGGGCATCGTCCTGGTCACGGGCCCGACCGGCAGCGGCAAGACCAACACCCTCTATTCGGCCGTCTCGACCCTGAACGCGCTCGAAAAGAACATCATGACCGCCGAGGACCCGGTCGAGTTCTACATCCCCGGCATCAACCAGGTCAACATCAGAGAGGAAATCAACCTGAACTTCGCCACGACGCTCCGGTCCTTCCTCCGCCAGGACCCGGACATCATGCTCGTCGGTGAAATGCGCGACGCCGAGACGGTGGATGTCGCCATCAAGGCCGCCTTGACCGGCCATCTCGTCTTCTCCACCGTCCACACCAATGATGCGGCGAGCACGATCCACCGGCTGATGAACATGAACGTCGAGCCGTTCCTGATCGCCGATTCCATCATCCTCATCGCCGCTCAGCGGCTCGTCCGGCGGCTCTGCAAAAAATGCGCGCTGCCGCATAAACTGTCGGCCAAGATGTTCCAGGAGATCGGATTCTCCCCCGAGGAGGCCGAGACCGTGACCCCTCTCCAGGCGCGGGGATGCGAGGCCTGCAACCATACCGGCTACAAGGGCCGGACCGGCCTGTTCGAGGTCATGGAGATCACCCCCGCCATCCGGGACCTCATCCTGGCCCGGGCCCAGGCCCGGGACCTCAAAAAGAAGTCCGTCGAACAGGGCATGATAACACTCCGCCGGAGCGGTCTCATCAAGATCAAAATGGGGACGACGACGATCGAAGAGGTCCTCAGGGAAACGGTCAAGGACTAGGAGGAAGATGATGACCCTGATGATCCAGGACCTGCTCAGGATGGCGGTCGAGGCCGACGCGAGCGATCTCCATATCACGACTCACGTCCCTCCCCGCCTCCGGATTCACGGCGTCCTCAAATCGATCGATCATCCGGATCTGTCCCCGGCCGAGACCAAGCAGCTCGTTTACAGCCTCCTGACGGACAAGCAGAAAAAAATCTTCGAGGAGAAATTGGAGCTGGACTTCTCCTTCGGTCTCAAAGATTTTGGCCGCTTCCGGGTCAACGTCTTCATGCAGAAAGGGGCCGTGGCGGCCGCCATCCGCCGTTTTCTCCCCAATATGGGGAGCTTTCAAAAGCTGGGCATCCCTCAGCGGATCGCCCAGCTCTGCTATCTTCCGCGGGGGCTGATCCTCGTCACGGGGCCGACCGGCTGCGGCAAATCGACGACGCTGGCCTGCATGATCGACCACATCAACATCGAGCGGAGCGTCCATATCATAACGGTCGAAGACCCGATCGAATACTTCTTCACCCCGAAGAAGGCCCTGATCAACCAGCGGGAGCTTTTCGCCGACACCCTTTCGTATGGGAACGCCCTGCGCTCGGTCCTCCGGGAGGACCCCGATGTCGTCCTCGTCGGAGAGATGAGGGACCTCAAGACGGTCGAGGCGACGCTCCGCGTGGCCGAGACCGGCCACCTGACCTTCTCCACCCTCCACACGAATTCCGCCGCGGAGACGATTTCCCGCATCGTCGATATCTTCCCGCCCCAGTACCAGAACCAGGCCCGGATCATGCTCTCCATGACTTTGGAAGCCGTCCTCACCCAGGCCCTCCTGCCGCGGGCCGACGGGAAGGGCCGCGCCCTGGCCATGGAGATCCTCATCCCGAACGCGGCCATCCGCAACCTGATCCGCGAGAACAAGCTCCATCAGGTCTATTCCCAGATGCAGCTCGGCCAGGAGAAGTACGGCATGCAGACGTTCAACCAGTCTCTGGCCAATCTCTATTTCGACAAGCTCATCACGCTCGAAACCGCCATGTCAGCCACCTCCGTTCCGGAGGAATTGACGGACATGATCCAACGGAAACAATCGTTCAAGCCGACGACCTTCAACATCGGCCTGAACACTAAAAGATAAGGGGAATGACTATGGCCATTTATGCTTGGAAAGGAAGAAACCGATACGGGGACGCCGTCTCCGGAGAGCGCGTCGCCAACTCGCCCGAGGAGCTGACCCGAGCCCTGCAGCGCGAACAGATCACCGTAGCCTCGGTCATTCCCAAAAAGGAAGGACCCAGCATCCCTTTCCTGAAAAAGGAAAAGATCAAGCTCAAGGAGTTGTCCGTTTTCAGCCGCCAGCTGTCGGTCCTGATCGACGCGGAGCTGCCGCTGATCCAGAGCCTCAACATCCTCGTCGAACAGACGAACAACAAATACTTCAAAAAGGTCCTGACGCGGGTGCGCGAGGATGTCGAAGCCGGATCCAGCCTCAACCAGGCCATGCGGAAATTCCCCAAGGCCTTCGACGACCTGTACTGCAACCTGGTCGCCTCGGGCGAGCAAAGCGGTTCTCTCGATATCATGCTCCAGCGTCTCGCCGAATACATCGAGAAGATCGTCAAACTCCGGGCCCAGGTCAAACAGGCGATGATCTACCCATCGGCCATCATCTGTTTCGCTCTCCTGGTCGCGGTCTTCCTGATGTGGAAGGTCATCCCCATCTTTTCCTCGATCTTCAGGGAGCTCAACGCCCAACTGCCGTTCCTCACCCTGGGCGTTATCAAGATAAGCGACTTCCTCTCGAACTACATCCTGTATCTGTTCTTGGGCGTGATCGGCGCCCTTTTTCTCTTCCGCTATTTTCACAAGACCCAGCGGGGGAAATGGGCGGTGGACCGCCTTCTTCTAAGGCTGCCCATGTTCGGCAAGATCATGTCCAAAGTGGCCATCTCGCGCGTCACGCGGACGTTAGGCACGCTCCTATCCGGCGGCGTCTCGATGCTCGAAAGCCTCAAGATCACGGCCTTCACGGCCGGCAACGTCGTCATTGAAAAGAGCGTCATGGACGTCCGCAGGCTTGTCTCCGAAGGCAAGAGCCTGACCCAGTCGTTCTCGGCCACGGGCCGCTTCCCGTTCATGATGTCGCAGATGGTCAGCGTCGGCGAGGCCACCGGAACGCTCGACCAGATGCTGGCCAAGCTCGCCGAGTTCTACGATGACGAGGTCTCGACGTCGGTGGCCGCGCTCCTCTCGGCGCTCGAACCCATCCTCCTCGTCTTCGTCGGCGGGATCGTCGGGGCCCTCATCCTGTCCATGTATCTGCCGATCTTCAATTTGATGTCACAGATCCAATGACCGCCGTCAAACGTGTTTTCCGGGCGCTGATCATCTCGCGCATGATCATCGTCACCAGCCTGCTCGTGAGCGCTGTGGTCATCCAGTTGTCCACGGATTCGTTCCTGCCGCTCGGCCCCTTCTATGCCCTGATCGCCGGGTCCTATGCCCTCAGCTTGATCTATCTCCTTCTCTTCCGCTGGGATACCCATCACCGCGCCCAGGCTTATCTCCAGATCGTCTTCGACCTCATCCTGATCACGATGCTCGTTTACATCTCCGGAGGCATCAACGGCAACCTCTATTTTCTTTATGTGTTCGCCATCGTCGCGGCGAGTCTCGTCCTCGGCAATCGGGCGGCCTTTTTGGCCGCATCCCTGGCGGCGATCCTGTTCGGGGGGCTCGCCGATGGGATGTATTACCAGCTGATCCCTTATTTTCGCCAAGACCAGTTCCGCGAGATATCGGTGGGTCTCGTGCTTTATACGATCTTCCTGGCCTGGGGCCTTTTCTTCGTGATGGCGTTCCTCGTCAATTATTTGGCCCAAAACCTCCGGAAAGCGCGCGAGGCGCTGGCCGGCGCGCAAAAGGAGCTCGAGATCAAAGAACGCCAGGCGGCCGCGGGCCGCATGTCGGCGCTTATCGCCCACGAGATCCGAAATCCTCTGGCCGCGATCTCGGGTTCGGTTCAGGTCCTCAAGAAGGAGCTCGCCGTGAATCCGGAGCAGGCCAGGCTGATGGACATCGTCCTGACCGAATCGCGGCGCGTATCCCAGTCGATCGACCAGTTCCTGAGTCTGGCCGCGCCCGGCAAGGAGAGCTTCGCGACATTCGACCTGGCCCAGATCATGCGGGAGACGATGACCATGCTCAAGATGAGCGGCGAACTCGACGGGCGGATCGCGGTCAAGGGCAATTTCGAGACCGCCCGATTGGATTTTTACGGCAACCCCGGCCAGATGAAACAGGTCTTTTGGAACTTGACGCGGAACGCCCTGCGGGCCATGCCCGGCGGCGGCGAGCTGGCCATCGACTTCGTCCGTGAGGCCAAGGATCGAGTCGCCCTGCGCTTCGCCGACACCGGCCAAGGCATGTCGGAGGAGGAGAAGGCGCACATGTTCGAGCCGTTCTTCTCCCGCTTCGAGGGCGGATTGGGATTAGGGCTGGCCGTTGTTAAAAAGATCGTGGATGACTGCGAGGGTCAGATCCGCGTCGTGTCCGAGACGCTCCGCGGCACGGAGATCCTCATCGCCCTGCCCTTGAGGCCGGCCAAGAAGGCCGGGAGAGAATGAGAGGCCCGAGATGGAAACAATCCTGATCGTCGACGATGAAAAAAGCATTCTCGAGCTCCTCGAGGTCGTCTTTAAGAAGGAAGGCTACCTGGTCAAGACGAATCCGGGGACGCCGAAGGTGTACGAACTCATCGATGAGAGTGATTTCGATGTCCTGATCTGCGACATCAAGATGCCGCAGGTCGACGGCATGGATCTTCTCAGGCACGCCAAGAAGCGGAACCCGATCGCTCCCGTCATCATGATCACGGCCTACGGCAGCGTCAAACAGGCCGTGGAGGCGCTGAAGGTGGGGGCCTTGGATTACGTCGTCAAGCCGTTCGATATCGAGGAGCTCAAGGTGCTTGTCGTCCACGGCCTCGAGCAGCGCAAGCTCCGCGAAGAGAACATCCTGCTCAAAAAGACCTTCCGCGCCGAAGCCAGCTTCGAGAAAATGATCGGCAAAAGCAAGATTATGCAGGATATCTTCGGCCTGATCGAGCGAGTGGCGGCAACGGACTCGACCGTCCTCGTTACGGGCGAAAGCGGCACGGGGAAGGAGATGGTCGCCCGGGCCATCCATGCCCTCAGCCGCCGCCACGACCACTCCTTCGTCTCGATCAACTGCGCCGCCCTCCCCGAAAACCTGCTGGAGAGCGAGCTCTTCGGCCACGTCCGGGGGGCGTTCACGGGGGCTGTATCCGACAAGCGCGGCATGTTCGAGACCGCCCAGGCCGGGACCATCTTCCTGGACGAGGTGGGCGAGATGTCGCCGTGGACCCAGGTCAAGCTCTTCCGTGTCCTCCAGGAACGGACGGTCCGGCGGGTCGGCGGCACGGAGGAGATCCCGGTCGATGTCCGGATCGTCGCCGCGACGAACCAGGACCTGAAGAAGCGCATCGAGGAGGGCAAGTTCCGGGAGGAATTGTTCTACCGCCTCAACGTCATTTCCTTCGAGGTCCCCCCGCTCCGGAAGCGGGCCGAAGACATCCCGCTCATGATCTCTCATTTTCTCCAGAAGCATTGCGAAAAAATGGGCCGCAAGATAAAGCGGTTGACGCCCGAGGTCGTCGGCCTCTTGGAGAGCTGCCCGTGGCCGGGAAACGTCCGGGAGCTGGAAAACATCATCGAGCGGATGGTGGCCGTCGAGGAAAGGGAAACGATCACGGCGAGCTGCCTCCCGGCGGAGATCCTCAATGCCCGCCCGAGGGTGGACGACCAGGCCGTTCTTAAGCCGGGATTCAACCTGGAGGCCTATTTGGACCAGGTCGCTACGAAATACATTCAGGAGGCGGGGCAGATGGCCGGAGGGAACATGCGGAAGATGGCCGAGATCCTGGGGCTCAGCTACCGGTCGTTGAGATACCTGCTGGATAAATACCAGATTAAATCGGTCAAGCGGGCGGACCTGAGGAATGGCCGCGATGGGGACAGATTGGCGACTTAAGAATGACAAAAATCGGCAATAAGTGACAAAAAATGTTAACAATAATTGACAACAAGATAGACATCAAAAAAATAAATTATTTAAATACTGTAACTTACGATTATTTTAAGCCTGGCACGCAGTTTGCAATGATATTGAGTGCTATGCAAATTCAAAACGCCTTGTTGGAAGAGAAAGAAAGCAACAAGGAAATAGGAGGTTTTAATGTTTAACTTGAAGAAGCAAAAAGGCTTCACCCTGATCGAGCTGCTGATCGTCGTGGCCATCATCGGGATCTTGGCCGCCCTGCTCATCCCTAACGCCATGACCGCTCTCCAGCGGGCCAAGGTGAGGGGGACGCAGCAGGACATCAGCCAGATCTCCTCGTGGATCGCCGAGTACATCACGGACCATGCGACGCCCTTCACCCAGACCGGCGACATCACGGCAGCCATGAACACGGCTCTTGTCCCGATGTACACGAAGGTTCTGCCGACCAAAGACCAGTGGGGGACCGGTTTCAAGGTCTACACGGGCACGAACGTCACCGGCAACTACGGGCTGACGGGTGCGGTCTCGGACGATTTCCTGGTCGCGTCCTACGCCCGGGGCGGCGTGGTGGAAGCCTGGACGTACAACGCCTCCACTCCCGAAGGCGGTTACTATTCGATCTCGACGACGGCCGACTTCGATAAGGACCTGGTCAATTTCAACGGTCAGTTCATCCGCGGCCCGAGATCCGGAACCGCCGGCTCGTAAGAATTTCGGCCCTAACCAAGCCTTTCGATAAGGGCGATGCGAGGGACCTCGCATCGCCCTTTTTTTATGTGTACCCCCCTTCTTTTATAGTATAATTCCGGGCCATGAAGGTCCGGACCCTCTTTCTTTTTCTTTTTTATATCGTGCTCGTCATCTGCCTCACTCCCATTCTCTTGTTCTGCATCCTCTTCGGGATCCGCGAGCCTCTGTATGACCTCGGCAAAGCGACCATGCGGCTGTCGAGGTGGATATTAGGACTTCGGCTCGAGGTGACGGGCCTGGAGGCTGTGGACCGGGCCAAGACTTATGTCTTTATGGGCAACCACACCAGCTTCATCGACGGGCCGCTGCTGTTCATGCTCATACCTCAGCATGTTCGGGTCATCCTTAAAAAAAGCATCTTCAAGCTGCCCATCCTGGGTTTCGGCATGAAATATATCGGATTCGTCCCCGTCGACCGGAAGCGGGCCCAGCGGGGAAAAGAAGCGATCGAGCGCGCCGCCCGCCAAATGAGGGAGCGAAAGTATTCGTTCCTTATCTTCCCGGAAGGGACGCGGAGCCGCGATGGGAACTTAGCGGTCTTCCGTCGCGGTGGATTCTTCCTGGCCGTGGAAAGCGGAGCGCCGATCGTTCCCGTTTCGATCCGGGGTACGTTCGAGATCATGCCCAAAGGCCGTTTTTTCTTTATAAAAGGGGACATCCGGGTGAGCTTCAGGCCGGCCATCCCGGTTCAGAACACCGGTGCGCAGGACTTGACCGATCTCATGGACAAGGTCCGGACGTCCATTCAAGACGGCCTCGGGGAGGAGAGAACATGAACCAGCGAGCTTTGATCCAAGAATGCAGCCGCCTCTTGGAAATGTTTCTGATATCGCGGGCCGAAGTTCTCGAGCGGGCCGTCCGGGCCTGCGTCGAGGCCCTGCGCCGCGGAGGAAAACTCCTCCTTTTCGGCAACGGAGGCAGCGCCGCCGAGGCCCAGCATTTCGTGGCCGAGCTCGTCAATAAATTTTACGAAAAGCGGCCGCCGATCCGGGCCATCGCCCTGACGACGGATACCTCGGTCTTGACGTCGATCGGCAACGACGTGAGCTTCGAGGCGGTTTTCAGCCGTCAAATCGAGGCGCTGGCCGACGCCGGCGATGTGGCCCTGGCCCTGTCGACGAGCGGCGGATCTCCCAACGTGATCCGGGCGCTGAAAACGGCGAGGAAGAGAAAATTGGTGACGATCGGACTGACCGGAGAGGGCGGTGGAAAGATGGCCGGGCTTTGCGACATCCTGCTCGATGTCCCTTCTTCGCGCACGCCCCGCATCCAGGAGATCCACCTGATCGCCCTGCACGTCCTCGCCGAGGAAATAGAAAAAAAGCTGGCCTAAATATCGGGCACCCGTGCCGAATTCGGGAATTCATAATATCAAAAAAACGGGGAGAAGATCCGGAAACGGCCGAAGCGACCATGGAGGGTTTACCTTGAAAACAGCCATATGCCGATATATCGCGTTCAAAAAATGGCTATTTTCATCCGTTGCGGGTGACCGGAGGTCATGACGATTAGCCTTTCCGAGCCGCCCTTCGAGGGCAGCCGATCCGGAAGAGATCGGCCGGCGAAGCATGTTTGACGTCCCGGCGTACCCCCGTAATTAAGAAGCCGGGACGGAGTTCTGAGCCGCCGAGAAGGACGGCGAGGAAACGGCGTTAAAAACCCGAGTCGGGAGCGAGGCCGATTCCGGATCTTCTCCCCCTCTCTTACGTGCCGACGATCTCTTTGATCTTCTCCGCGCCGGCCGCCCCGCTGTTGAACAGGGAAAAGACCGCGCTTCCCATCAATTTCTGGAAGAACGATCTCTGAAGGGCTGAGCGCTCCTCCGTCGTCTGGAGCAGGTGCGGATTGAAGAATGGGGGATTTTTTCCCGGAGAGACGCTCATCCGCATCCCGGGGCTCTCGCCGGACTCCAGGATGCGGAGGGCCTCATCGGGTGAAAGCTCGACGGCGGAGGGCGAGGTGGCGTCGTTCCGCAGAAGGAAGACCCAGCGGAGCGACGTCCGCCGGACGCAGGCCGCGGGGCCGCCGATCCAGTTCGGGTCGAGCAGGGCATGGGCGTCCTTGGAGGCCTTGTAGCAGAACGGCGAGCCGCGGTCGAGCCGGCAGTCGTCCTGGCGGAGGCACTCGGCGTTCTTGCAGTCGTCCTTGTGGACGACGACGTTCTCGCATTTGCTGTGATCGAAGAGCGGGGCGAGCCGGGAGTACAGCTCCGCGGCGTTTGTCGGAAGATAGACCTTGCGCTCGACGTTGTCGGCGAGGGCCGCCTTGCCCGAATACCGGACGAAGGAGACCTCGCTCGCGTGGAACCGGAACTTCGGATCGCGGAGGAGGTCGAAGAAAAGCTCGGTTTTTTTCGTCCCGGGCGGTCCGATGAGAGCGAGCCCGCAGCCGCCCGCGTCCAGCGACATCCCCCGCAGGGAATGGATGCCGAACAGCCTTTCGGAGACGTCGGCCACGAGGCCGAGGGCCAGGCTCCGCAGCGGACCGTAGGCGTCGACATTGACGATGACCCCGGTCTTGGTGTCCGTGTTGTAGAACGCCCGGGGTTCGCGGCCCGGGATCCCGTCGACCGCGTAGATGATGCCGTGCGGCTCGAGGTCGGACTCGAGCTGGGCGGGATACCAGTTCTCGACCCAGAAATCGTTGAGGTGGGAAACGTTCGTCCGGAGCTGGACGATCACGCCGTTGATGTTGGCGTTCCACTCGAAATAATTCTCGGCGGAGAGATGGCCTTGAACCTCGGCCACGAGCCCGTCGCGGACCTTGTCCGGGACGGCCGCGTCCACGGGGACGGATTTAGGGACGTGGGGGATGTAATTGGCCAGCGCGACGCGCTTGGCCTTCCGGGCCGGTTTGAGCTGTCCGAGAGCCCGGCCGATCCTCTCCATCCCTTTCTCCAGGTTGGCCATGGACGTCGCGTAGGAAAGGCGGATGTAGTCGTCGGCGCCGAAGGCGTCGCCGGGAACGATGGCCACCTGGGCTTCCTTGAGCAGGTAATAGGCCATGCCGTAGGAATTGCGGATGGGCGTCCCATTGAATTCCATCTCGTAGTAGGCCCGGACATTGGGAAAAAGGTAAAAGGCGCCCTGGGACTTGAAACAGGACAGGCGGGGGATGGCCAGAAGCTTCATCAGGCAGTAATTCCGTCGCCGCTGGAATTCGGCGACCATTTTGGACAGTTCGAACTGGGGGCCGCTGAGGGCCTCAAGGGCCGCTTTCTGCGAGATCGAGGCCGGATTGGACGTGGTATGGCTCTGGATCTTGTCCATGCCGTTGATCACGTCGGCCGGCCCGGCGGCGTAGCCGATGCGCCAGCCGGTCATGGAGTGGGATTTCGACACGCCGTTGATGATGATCGTCTTTTTCCGGATGTCCTCCCCGAGTGAGACGAAGCTCGTGTAGGGGAAGCCGTCGAAGATGAGCTTGTTGTAGATATCGTCGGAGATGACATAGATGTCCTCGTTCCGGACGACGTCGGCGAGAGACTCGAGCTGGGCTTTCGAATACGTGGCGCCTGTCGGGTTCGAAGGCGAGTTCAGGATGAGGGCTTTGGTCGCCGGGGTGATATGGGCCTTGAGCTCGTCGGCGGTCAGGACGAACCCGTTCTCCTCCTTGGTCGGGACGATGACGGATTTTCCCTTGGCCAGAGTCACGAGATGAGGATAGGTCACCCAGAACGGAGCGGGAATGATGACCTCTTCGCCGTCGTTGACCAGGGCCTGGACGAGATGGAAGAGCGAGCTCTTGGCGCCCGTCGAGACGATGATTTCCTTGGGTGTATAGGCCAAGCCGTAATCTTCCTGGATCCGGGCGATGATGGCCTTTTTCAGCGCCGGCATGCCCCCGCTCTCGGTATACTTCGTGAAATTCTCCTGGATGGCCTTGATGCCGGCGGCCTTGACGTTCTCGGGAGTGGGGAAGTCCGGCTCGCCGAGGCTGAGGTCGACGACGTCGATGCCCTCGGCCTTCATAGCCTTGGCCTTGGCCGCGACCTTGAACGTGGGCGATTCGCCGATCTGGTTGGCTTTATCTGAGATCATGGGAATCCCTTCTCCAATTGTCCGGGCGCGCTATTTTCCGGCTTTTTCCTCGGGGGACAGCTTGTCCTTCAAGAACTTCTTGAGGTCCACTCCGGTGAGCGACTTCACCACGTCGGGCAGCTGGGCCAGCACCTCGGCCACCTGGGCCGTGATCCGGGTCGTACCCAGACTCTTGTCTCCGCCGACGACCACGATCTTGTCGACCTTGGAGAGGGGCTCGGAGACGGCCCTGGCCACGTCCGGGAGGACCTTCAAGTACATCTCTAAAATGGCCGCGTCGTTGAATTTCTCCCAGGCCTGAGCCTTTTTGAGCAGGGCTTCGGCCTCGGCCAGGCCTTTCCCCCGGATATTATCGGCCTCGGCCTGACCTTCGAGCTTGACCGCCTCGGCTTTGCCGCGGGCTTCGGCTTGGATGCGGAACTCTTCGGCCTCGGCCTCGGCCCGGATCTGATATTTGCGCGCGTCCGACGGTTTTAGGACGTTGGCGTCGAGCTCCTTCTCGCGGCGCTGGATCTCAAGGTCTTCGATCTTGATGGCCTGCTCTTTCTCGACTATGCGGACCTTGGCCTCTTCCTTCTTCAGCTCCTGGCCGAGCTTGTGGCGCTCGAGTTCGTAGGAAAAATCGGCCTGGGCTTTCTTGGTGTTGACCATGACCTGGGATTCCGCCTTCTTAGCCTCGTTCTCCCATTGGGCCTTGGCGATCAAGGCCTCGGCCTGGAGGCGGGCGACCTCTCCTTCTTTTCGCGCCTGAGAAGACTTGATGATCGAGTCCTTCTGGCTTTCGGCTTCGGCGATGGCCGCTTCCCTCTTGGCCGCGGAGATCAGGGGCTTGCTCAGGGCGTCGATATAGCCCTGGGTATCGCTGAACTCTTTCAGCGAGAACGAGAGGAGGACCAATCCCATTTTGGAAAAAGCCTCATGGGCGGAATCCACGACCTTATGGTTGAACTCATGGCGGCCCCGGTAGATCTCCTCGACCGTCATGGTCCCGATGACCTCGCGCATCTTGCCTTCGAGGACGTTCGTCGCCACATCGCGGATGCCGTCCTTGCCGATGCCGAGAAACTGCTCGGCGGCGATGTGGATCGAGGCCTCCGAGGAGTCGATCTTGACCTGGGCTGTGGCATCGGCCAGGATGGGGACGCCGCCATGGGTTAAGACTTCCGGGGTCCGGATGCCGATCGGGATGACGTCCATGGGCAGGACGTCGACGGTTTCCATGAAGGGCATGACAAACGTGCCGCCGCCGAGGCGGTAACGGTATCCGACCTTTCTCTTCATGCCGTCGGGTCCGGTGACCGTCCGCTTGCGCCCGGAAATGATGAGGGCTTCGTTGGGCCCGACTTTTTTATACTGCTTCGCGATGACAAGGGAGACCAGGACCAGAAACAGGATGACGGCGCCGGCCGGGATTAGCCAGGAAACCAGACTCATGAGGACCTCCTTGGATGATGGCTCGACGTTAGGGCTCGGAATAGCATAACTTGTTAAAAAGAAATATATTACTGAATAGGATCGAAAAAAGTCAAGCCGCTCCTATTTAAAAAATTTGTAGCGAATCATGTGAAAGATGGCCGCCACGCCGTCCTTCCAGCCGATCTTCTTGCCCTCGGCATAGTCGCGCCCCGAGTACGAGATCGGGACTTCGTAGATCCGGCACTTGAGTTCGGCCACTTTGAGGGTCACTTCTGGTTCGAATCCGAAGCGGTCGGACTTCAGCTGGATCCGCGACAACACATCCTTTTTGAACACTTTATAGCAGGTTTCCATGTCGGTCAGGTTCAGGTTGGCCAGGACATTGCAGAACGTGGTCAACATCCGGTTGGCGACATAATGCCAGAAGAAGAGCACCCGGTGGGGTCCGCTGAGGAAGCGGGAGCCGAAGACCACGTCGGCCCGGCCGTCCAGGATCGGGGCCAGAAGAACGGGGTATTCCCGGGGGTCGTATTCGAGGTCGGCGTCCTGGACGAGGACGATATCCCCCTGGGCCTGGGCGAATCCGGTCCGAAGGGCGGCGCCCTTGCCCATGTTCTTCGGCTGGAGAATGACCCGGATCCTCGGATCGCCGAGCTTATCCAGGATCTCGCGCGTCCCGTCCTTGGAGAAGTCGTCCACGATGACCAATTCCTTTTCCAGCCCCGTCTCGACCTTGAGGACGCGGTCGACGATCTCGCGGATGGTGTCCTTTTCGTTATAGACCGGTATGACGATGGAAAGTTTCATGGGAACGCCTTTCATACGCGATCCCGCGCGCCGAGTGTTTCCTTAAAATATTCGATGGTCCGGGCCAGCCCCTCGTCCAGGGACACCTTGGGCTCCCAGCCGAGCTTGGCCTTGGCCATGGAGATGTCCGGCCGGCGCCGGACCGGGTCGTCGGAGGGCAGAGGCTTATGGACGAATTTCGAGCGGCTCCCGGTCATCTTGATGATCTTTTCGGCTAGTTCGATGATCGTGAATTCGCTGGGGTTCCCCAGATTGAT
>Ga0315294_10003073_pt1 | contig 18156 bp, 17 predicted proteins | sample YL17G13_40_MG_FD_203626 | JGI IMG/M metagenome (GOLD analysis project Ga0315294, IMG submission 203626) | Sediment microbial communities from Yellowstone Lake, YNP, Wyoming, USA - YL17G13_40 | ecosystem: Environmental > Aquatic > Freshwater > Lake > Sediment | place: USA: Wyoming | collected...
TTTCGGCTTCAATGTTTTTAACTTGTCCTTGGGATAACTTGCTTAAAAGGTGAGGGCGACACAGATGACCATCGGTCTGATCACCAAGACAAACCCTGCAAACGTATTTCTTCCAGTAGCGCTGAGTGCCGAAGGCAAAGTTTTGGAAATTACTAATATCACGAGCTTGCTTTAGCACTTCTTCCATCGGGTGGCCAACTGATTGAGGGCCATATCCCATGTCACACATTAGGCAGGGGCCTTTCATTTTGAGATTTAGGCGCAGGGCAGTTTTGTGCCATAGATCTGTCTTAAGGTGCTCTTGGGCGAGCCCCATTATGTCTTCATATAATATGGCAGGCCCGTGAAAAAATTCGTGGCGGAAGGCACTTTCGACAAGCAGATTGCCCCAGGCATGCCGCTGGCAGAAGCCCCATCCCCGCCTCAATCGATGGCGTACCCCGGGACTCATGATACTGCCTTGGATAAAATGCCACAAATAATAGATTTCGCCGTCTGAAAGGCTAAAACATTCAGTTTGTTGGGTTGAGTTGGGCTCCAAACTGCCTTCTCTTTTTTGCAGCATACGCTGACGAGTAGTCATGAGATTAGTGTGTCTAGTCATTTAGAAAACTGATTCAACTTTTGTTTTGGGTTGCCAGGGAAGCCTTGTACTCCTTCAGCAAATTTTTCTGATTCATAGAACGTATTTCCATATGCCCACAAAACCACTAAAACAAAAAAAGCCTCTACTAGCAATGCCAGTAGAGGCTATCATCCCGTAATGGGCTTTTCGGGGACTATCCCGGGCGAGCTTCATCGCCTTAACTATACTTTAAATATACCAGAAAAAGAATGTGCTGTAAATGGGCCCATTATCCTTCTTTGATTTCCCAAAGAGATCGCCGTACAACTATCTATACTCTTTGATGGCGGCGTCAACGGTCCGCTCAGCATAACCGGAGTCGTTAATCAGCCGGCTTTGTTCCTGATAGTGCCAACTCAATGGAGATTTCTACGCCCGAATTTCGTGGCTAAAGTGAGTACAGACGATGCTAATAGAACTGCGGCTTTGCCAATTAACCGATATATATAATTTTAAGGTAACTGTAATAGTTGTGCGGAAAAACCAGTAGGGCTAAAACCCCGCAACTACGTGTCTGTAATCTGGCACGGATTGTGAACCAACTGATGTAGCCACGACCCTTTAGGGTCGTGCCCACGAGGCTAAAGCCTCGTGACTACATGCGTTTAGGACAGCTCTCTTATCCCAAGAAAAGCCTGAACAGATGATACACTGTCCTATACCTTTGCCAATTAACCGATATATATATATAATTTTAGGGTAACTGTAATAGTTGTGCGGAAAAACCAACAGTTCACAATGTAAACGATTAAGATGTGTGGCATTATAGGCTATTGTGGAAAGCAAGCGGCAGCTCCTATTGTTTTTGAGGGTTTACAGCGTGTGGAATACCGGGGCTATGACTCGGCGGGCATGGCTACTTTATCTGATGGGCGACTGTTCATTACCAAAGATATCGGCAAATTGGAAGATATAGAGAACAGGCATAACCTGAGCTCATTGCCTGGGAATACGGCCATCGGTCATACTCGCTGGGCAACACATGGCGGTGTCACTCAGGCTAATGCTCATCCGCAGTGTGATTCTGCCGGGACGATAGCCGTGGTCCACAACGGTATAATTGAGAATTACCAGGAACTACGCCAACACCTTATCAGCAACGGGCATCGCTTTACCTCGGAGACCGATACCGAAGTCATACCCCACCTAATTGAGGATGAAATGAAAAAAGGGGCTTCTCTCGAGTCGGCGGTTTTAACAGTAGCGCCGAAACTCGAGGGCTCCTATGCCTTTTTAGCTATATCGTCTCGCGACTCGGGGAAAGTTGTTGGTACAAGAAAGGATAATCCTCTGGTCCTTGGAATCGGCGAACAGGGTTATTTTGCAGCCAGTGATGCTATGGCTTTCTCCGGATTGGCCAATCAGCTTATACCTTTGGCTGATACTGAGGTAGCAATGCTAACGACCAAAGGAATTGAGTTATTCGATGCTGCCGGCAATAAGCTGGAGAAGGAAGCTCGACACATTGATTTAAAATGGTGTGATAGTGGTAAGCAGGGCTATCAGTTCTTCATGCTCAAGGAGATTATGGAGCAACCGCAGACCATTGAGGCAGCTATCAACCAAGATAAAGAGCTATTCACCAAAGTCGCTATGGATATACTTAGAGCCGGCCAGGTGATAGTCACCGCTTGCGGCACTTCCAGATACGCAGCTCTGGTGGGTAGATACCTCTTTTCTAAAGTCGGCAGAAAGTTTTGTGATGTAGTCATGGCCTCCGAATTTCATTATTTTGCTGATTCCGTTGATAAGAATACGGTGGTCTTAGCTGTGTCACAGAGCGGTGAGACAGCGGATGTTATTGAAGGAGTGAAAAGGGCCAGAGATGCCGGCGCTCAAGTTATTTCTATCGTCAACAGGCCATATTCTCAACTGTCCGAGATGAGCCACCATGTTATCCATCTTAATTGCGGCCCTGAATTATGCGTTGCGGCTACCAAGTCTTTTATCAGCCAGCTAGTTGTCTTCTATCTCTTGTCCTTTTCCATGATTAATTCCTTTGATAAAGCTGTGGCTAATCTTAGAAGCATCAGTCATAAAGTGGCTAAAACTATTGAATTGAACAATGGCAAACTTGTTGAACTCAGCCAAGAATTAAAGGCCAAGAGTGACTTTTACTACATAGCCAGGGGGATCAACTTCGCCATTGCCTCCGAAGGTGCCCTGAAACTTAAAGAGATCTCCTATATTCATGCTGAGGGTATGCCGGCAGGTGAACTGAAACACGGTACTTTGGCCCTGATTGAGCCAGGAACACCGGTCGTTGTAATCTGTCCTGATGACTATACTTACCGTGAGACGTTAAGCAATGCCATGGAAGCTAAGTCGCGTGGTGCGTATATTATCGCCGTTTCCGATAAGAATAACGAAATCTATGACTTCTGGGTCAAGATTCCTAAAGTCGATGAGCTTTTGTATCCTATAATCACTGTAGTTCCGCTTCAGTTGCTGGCGTACCATCTGGCGGTTAGCCGCGGATACGACCCAGACAGGCCGAGGAACCTTGCAAAATCGGTAACGGTGAAGTAGAGAACAAGTGCCACAGACTGACAAAACAACAAAACGAACCAAACCAAAGGTCATCGTCGCTATCCCCTGTCTCAATGAAGGGCAGTTCATCAGCGATATAGTAACTAGAGCCCGAAAATATGCTGACGTAGTAATTGTTATCGACGACGGCTCAACTGATAACACGGCCGAAGCCGCTGAGAAAGCTGGAGCCAAGGTTATAAAACATGAAGCGAGGCAAGGGGCTGGAGCGGCTACGCGGACTGCATTCGAAGCGGCAAAGAGATACGATGCTGATATATTAGTGACTTTGGATGGCGATGGTCAGCACAATCCTTATGAAATTCCCCAAGTCCTGGCTCCCGTTCTTCGTGGAGAGGCAGACCTGGTTATCGGTTCCCGCTTCCTCCAACCAAATCTCAACAAATTTCAACAAATCTCATCCAGTTTCAATCATGCACCCAAATACCGTAAATTCGGCATCGACGTCATCACCTGGCTCTACAATTTCGGTTCAAAAAAGAAGGTGTCAGATTCCCAGAGTTGCTTTCGTGCCCATAGTCGAAGATTAATTGAGGCCATAAACATTACCGAAAACGGCTTTGGTTTCAGTGTTCAAGTGCTAATTCAAGCCAGAAGAAAGAACTTTGTTATCAGAGAAGTACCTATTTCCTGTATCTACCACCTCCAGGGCTCCAGCCTCAATCCTATAGTACACGGGCTTGGTGTCACCTTGAAAGTAGTAAAACTTCGGTTTAAAAATGAACTGCTTAATCCAAGGAGGAGAAACAAAGATGAGCTTAAAGAATAAAAATGTATTCATCACTGGTATAAGCGGCTTTGTTGGTTCACACATGGCAAAATATCTTCTTGATGAAGGAGCAAATGTCTTTGGCTTGGACAGAAGGCGCGCCGACGGCAGCATCCCGCAAAATATCAAACAATTAGGAATTGAGAAGGAAGTCGGTTTGCTAGAGGGCGATGTGCGGGATATTTCTAGTATTGCTTCTGCGTTAGACCTGAGCAAACCGGATATTGTCTTTCACCTCGCCGCCCAGTCTTTCATTCCCAGGTCGTTTTCCTGTCCTGGTGAAACCACGGAAATAAACTGTCTGGGGACATCTAATCTTCTTGAAGCAGTTAGAAATAAGGGATTGGATCCGGTCATAGTATTTGCCGGCAGTAGCGAGGAATACGGACTGGTAATTTTTTCACAGTCCCAGTATAGGCAGCTCAAAAAGAAATATGGTGCTATTTTCCCTGAGCCAACTAGTATACCAGAGTTACCAATTACTGAAACTAATCCTCTTCGTCCCATGTCTCCATATGCCGTTAGTAAAGTTTACGGGGATTATCTTATGAGAAACTATCGTACATGTTTCGGTCTGAAAACGATAGTTTCCAGGGGCTTTAATCATGAGGGTGCGGGCAGGGGCAAGATGTTCGTGACTTCAGCAATAACCGGTCAGGTGATGCAATTCAAGAGGGGTGAAATCAGTAAGATAGTTATAGGTAATGTTAATGCCTTCAGGGACTGGTCGCATATCAATGATATCCTGAGGGGTTATTGCCTGCTGGCTGAGAGAGGCAAACATGGCGATGTGTATAACCAGGGCTCTCAAAGAACCAATTCAGTCTTGAGCTATCTGTTACTCAGTTTGGAATGCGCCGGTTACACTATCGACAAAATCACGACTATTCGAGGTAAAAAAGTAGTAAAGGGCCCGATTGAAATGGATAATTCGGAAATGTTCGGTCTGCGCTTTGAGAAAACCAAGGTGGATAAGCTCATGCTGGATGGCAAATTAGAGTTCCAGCTCTCAGATATAGGAATTGTTGCTACTACAGACAAAGGAAAAATAACTGTGGAATTCGACAAAGAGAGATTCAGACCAGCCGAAGTGCCTATGTTATTAACAAAAACAGCAAAAATTAGAGAGCTAGGCTTTAAGACAAGCCATGCTTTGAAGGACATAATAAACGACCAGCTCAACTACTTTTTAAATCCGTCACGGTAAAGAAGATTGAGAGTAGTAATAATAACACTCGTGGCACTGAGTGCTGCTGCAGACCACTACATGGCACAACTAGCCAACGCCCTGGCAAAAGGTAAGGTGTTGTTCGGAGTGTTGTTAAACACAGATTCCTTATACTCTGGTAATTTGCGATATCACAATTTTAGTCATCCGAAGTTGATAAAATAGTGTAAATAGAATAATTGTAGACAGAATAAACAAGCATGCCAAAGAAAGTATCAGTTATCGTGGTCAACTTTAATGGAATGTCTCATATTGACACCTGCATTGCTTCGCTCTTAAAACAAACTTATCGGCACTTTGAAGTCATTTTTGTTGATAATAACTCTAGCGATGGAAGTTTACAGCATGCCCAGAAAAAGTCACCTCAGTTAATTTTCGTTCAAAATGACAAAAACCTTGGTTATGCCGGTGGCATCAATTCCGGCTTAGCTCATGCAACGGGAGACTACATTGCACCACTCAATATAGACACTGAAGTTACCCCAAACTGGCTAGGCGCCATGGTTAGTTTTTTGGACGCTAATCACCAGGTAGCTGCCGTAACCCCCAAGATTCTGCTTTTTAACGACCGCAGCAAGATTAATGCGCTGGGTTTGAATATTCATGTGACAGCGCTCGGTTTCTGCAGGCAGTTAGGCAAGCCAGACGATGGCTCAATTAACCCGGAGAAGGTATCTGGAGTCAGTGGCTGCTCTTATCTAATTAGACGTGAAATATTAGAGCGCATGGGTGGTGCCCCTGAGGAATGCTTTATGGGGAATGACGATGTTATTGTTTCCTGGCTTGTTAGCTTGATGGACTATGACATGTACTGTGTGCCGGAGGCGGTGATCTATCATAAATACATGCTGAAAATGAGCCCGGAGAGGCTTTACACCCTGGAGAAAAACCGTCAAACCTTACTACTGGCTACGTTGAAACCTTTGACTTTTGCAGCTTGCTTCCCTATTTTTCTTGTAGTAGAAATTTTGGTAATAGGTTATTGCACATTAAAGGGCATGACATATCTTAAAGCTAAGTTCAGCGCCTTCAGTTCCCTGTGGAAAGAGAGAGACAGTATAAAACAGAAGCGCGTGCGATATATGCATTTGAGAAAGGTCTCCGACTTTGAGTTGTTGAAAAAACTAGAGTGGAATCTTGATTGGAGACAGATATTACATTTATTCTAGTGAAATCTCACCTGACATCAAAAGTGAGGCCTGTAAAACGTGATTGCGAAGCAAGACAAAATGATTGCTAAAGCCCCTCTTATAACCATTGTCATAGTTAATTATAATGGCAAGCATTTCCTAGGAGAGTGTTTCACCTCCTTAAAAAACTCCGATTATCCCCGGGACAGATTCGAGGTAATATTTGTTGATAATGCTTCTAAAGATGAGTCTGTAAAATATGTAAAGGAAACCTTCCCTTGGGTTCGTATACTCGCACTAGATAAGAATTATGGCTTTGCAGAAGGGAATAACAGAGGCGTGAAACTGGCAGGCGGAGATTTCATTTTCTTGCTTAATAGTGACACAGTTGTGGAATCAACATGCATCTCTAAGTTGGTAAAGACGATGGAAACCGACACTGCTATCGGATGTTGTATACCTAAAATCTATTTCTACGATACCCCGGAAGTCCTAGATAGTGCTGGCTCGGCTTTTGACAATTTAGGATTTTGCTGGTCACTGAGTTTTAAACAGGAAGATTCGAAGGAAGACAATGAAATGAAAGAGGTACCTATGGCTACCGCCTGTGCCCTGCTTTTTCGTAGGTCCATTTTGAGCCAAACTTATCTTTTCGACTCCTCTTTTTTCATGGCTTACGAAGAGCTAGATTTTAATTTGAGAGTGCGCGAGCTAGGATACAAAATTAAGCTGGTACCAACTGCCAGGATAAATCACAGATTCTCAGCCTCACAACAGACTTATTTCAGCACTCAACCTACTGTCTTCAAGCAGTTCAACAGCAACAGGAATAGAGCTAAAATATTAACAAAATACTACCCAGCCAAAATACTCCTAGCCAATGTCCCTACGATATGTTTAAGCTTTGTCTACTGGGATTTATTTATTCTTAAACACGGTGGCTTTCTGAAATTCTTTCAGGCCATCGGGGCTCAGCTCAGCTTCGCAATGTCCGGCTTAATCGAACGCTGGCAACGAAAAGACCAGCACCCGGAAAGATGGACCAACTTTATGAGGCATCATTCGTTCCACGAATTAATGCGATTTGGTACGCAACTGAGCGAACTATATGAGGGTAAGTTAGAGTTATGAAAGTTTTAATGCTCAGCTTTATTAGCGGAATATTAGTGGAGGATTATCTAAAGCCTCTGATTACCAGTTTGTTGCAAAACGGCCAAGTTGCTGACATAACTCTGGTTGTCCCAGAATACAATGACGCTCCATCTTTTATCGAAGATCTGGGTATAAGCAAAGTTGAGGTACGGAAATTTCGATTCTGGTCCAGTCTTTCCAGGGCTATGCTAGGTGCACTCAATCCTAACCTTTACCATCGTTTAGTTAAGGACATAGAGGCGATAAACCCAGACATTGTCCACATTGTCTTTGAGCATCGGGTACCTTTTCTCCTCGTCGCTGAACTCCATCAAAAATACCCCATAGTGAGCACAATTCACGAACCCAGAGCAATAATACACACGGCACTGAGGTCTAGTTTCCTCAATCTAATCCAAGAGACAAATTGTAAATTTATCATGAAATCATCAGACAAAATAATAGTACATGGACAAAACCATATGCAATATTTGTTGGCTAAAAGTATTCCAGACCATAAGATTCGGATAATTCCACTCGGTGCCTTCTCGTCTTTCGCACCTTTACGAAATGACGAGGTGCAAACTCAACCAGAGAATATTTTATTCTTTGGCAGGATAACTTCCTACAAGGGCATAGAATATTTGATAGAGGCAGGAAAGCTAATTAAGCAGCAGTTTCCTGAAATAACCATAACTATTGCCGGCGAAGGCGACTTTAACAAATACGAGGGGCTTATCAAAGGGGATAGCAACTTTAAAATCTGTAACAAATTTATACCTGATAGTGAGGTTGCCATGCTTTTTCAAAAAGCGGCCATCGTGGTTCTACCCTATACGGACGGCTCACAAAGTGGCATCATATCTATTGCCGGCAGTTTCAGAAAGCCGGTTGTTGCCACAAATGTTGGCAACTTCTCCGAAATGGTGGAAAATGGGAAGACTGGTTTTGTGGTTGCACCAAAAGATGCCACGGGCCTAGCAAAGGCTATAATTAAGCTACTGAAAAATGGTAAATTGAGACAGGAAATGGGTGAAAACGCCTATAGTGCCATACAAGAGGGATTCTCCTGGGATGATATTGCCCAAAAAACGGTTTGTGTCTATGAAGAGGCAATCAAGATTTGGCGCACAGATAACTTCAGTTGAAGTAGAGAATAGAATTCAATATAGGTGTCCACTTAGTGACTATACCTAATGATTGGGGAATTAAGCAAAGCCTGATTGTATCGCTGGCTATTTTGTTGGCTTGGCTCGGGCTTCTTGGGCTAGCTAGTTCTGGTTTCGATGTCCCATGTCTAAGGCAGATCGTTGGCTTCATTTTTTTAACCTTTGTCCCCGGCATGCTCATACTCAGGATACTGCGAATTCACAACGTTGGCTTAATAGAGAGCTTGGCGTACTCAGTTGGCTTAAGCCTGGCCTTCATTATGTTCAGTATGGCATCGATAAACTTCATCCTTCCGCTCATTGGCATTCTTCGGCCGATTTCACTGCTGCCGGTAAGCGTTGCTCTGGCAGTGCTGACACTGATACTGATGGCTGTTGCCTATCATACTGCCCCGCGTCTATTTGCCTGCTACCAATAGAAGGAGCCTGTCCTGTCCACATATTCACTCTGGCACCAGCGGTTTGAAGATGCCTGGGAAAACCATAGTAATAGACCTTAGGCCCAACTATACCGATTGAAGCATCAGCTTCAGCTGCATCAACTAAGTGATTGAGAAAATCAGGAGCAACGATGACATCATTGTTCAACATCAGTAGATAACCTGGGTCAGAGGTAGGCAAGACATATCTGATACCGATGTTATTACCCCCGGTATAGCCGTAATTCCTGTCATTCTGAATCAAGTGTATATAATCGCCGAACTGCTCTCTCAGCGCCTGCGCATCATTGCCCTCGGAGCAATTATCCACCACGATGACCTCATAATTGGGATAGGTAATCTTCTTCAGAGACTCAAGGCACTCTACAGTATCCTCAAGCCCGTTCCAGTTGAGGATTATGATTGAGACCTTGGTTCAGTCATGGTAATAAGATTAATTTTATCCGTTTAAAACGGCGACTAGTTGATACAGCCATATGGAGGTATCAAGGCAGTAAATTAGGGGTACAAATCAAATAGTATGTATAAAATGCCTTCGATATATTTGTGCAGTTTTGTTAAATACCTCTTTCCCAAACAATGATACAACAGCTGCTGCCAATGCCTTGATATTTGGTGGGAATACGTGCATAGATTTCTGCAAGTATTTTCTTCCCTCCTTAAAATCACCTGTGCTACAGATCATATATCCTATCGCAAAATAATGACTAGCCAAAACTCTTTCATTCTTATCGAGGTAATCCTTATACTTATTTTTCATAATTTCAACCAGCTTAATATAATCGTTTAAGTATCCGCTATTGTCTAGGTTTGTGCTACGTGGGTGTACGCGATACTTTGCCAAGGTATCCGGTATGTAATAGAATTTCCCTTTTTTCGACAATTCAATGAAAAATAGCCAATCATTTAAATATTTGAGATCCGGGTTGATATAGATGCCAGTAATGGCTTTACTTCTCAGTAAAAGACTGCTAAAACATATAAAATTTCTCCTTATTAACGTGTCAAATAAATTACCAGAATATTTGCCGGTCGGGCTGCGATATAGGTCATGAACAGTCTGGCCGGTAAACATGCCCTTGTCATCAATAATGCTGAGGTTCGAGTGTACATAATGGATTTCAGGCCTGGAATCTAAAATTGATACACCGGCTTCTAACCTGTTTCTTTCCCAGATATCATCTGAGCTTATGTATCCGATGTATTCGCCTGTACATTTATCCAGGCCGGAATTAAAGGAAGATGCAATTCCCACGTTTTTCGGGTTTATAAGGAATTTAATTCTGCCATCTTTTGAAGCATAGTCTCGTATGAGAGCATCCGAACCATCAGTGGAACCATCATCAATTATAATTAATTCATAATCGAGGCATGACTGACTTAAAACGCTATCAATTGCCTCTGAGATATAACGGCCATAATTGTAAGAAAGCATTATAATACTGACTTTTGGCATACCATATTTCCGATTTGATTAGAACATAAATATCAAACTAAAATCTTAATGAATAGAATTAAACTGGTTTTGAGCGAACCTGGTTTAGTTGGCTCATAATAACTACGTCTCTGTACCGGCCATCCTTAAATACTTTATGGCGCAAGTATCCTTCGAAATTGAATCCGCATTCTTTATATAATCCCAGGGCGCGGAAATTGTCTGCCAGTAATTCCACATATATACGGTGCACGTGCAATTTACTCTCAGTATATTTTATAGTCTTCATAACTAATGATTTTCCATACCCTTTACCCTGGAATTCCGGAGCGATGCAAAATCCCAGCTCGCAAGAATGATTCTTGTCATCTATATTTGTAATCTGGCAATATCCAACCGGCACAGCATCATTTGCAACAAATATGAGAGTGCTATCGTCTTTCAAATACCTTTTATACCAATCCCTCTGTTTTTGCTTCGAAATATTAGCATTGTTAAAGAGAAATTCGTTGATAAGAGGGTCGTTTCTTACATTCCTTAAAAACTCCAGGTCTTTAGCTTTAATGGCGGCAATCCTTAAAGCCATATTACCATCCTTGATTAATAACCGAAGCCACTCTTTTTATATCACCTTCACTTAATAACGTATGCATCGGTAAAGATATCAGGGTTTGCCATATCTTCATAACGTTATTTACATCTGCACGGCATCTTCGATACATAGGGAAGGTATTATTGGGAATATAATGGACGCCAGGGGCAATATCGTGGGCTTTTAATTTTGCTATAAGGTCATCCCGTCTTTTTGCCTGAATCACGTATAGATGCTGTGCAGTAATCACATCAGGGGATACAAACGGCAAGGCTATGATATCCTGGTGTTTAAGATGTTGGTTGTATAAAGCAGCCAATTTTCTTCTATACTCATTATGCTCGTCCAGGACCTTCAGTTGTTCTATACCTATTGCCGCCGCGATATCATTCATGTGATATTTATAGCCTATCTCCGGGACATCATATTTCCAGGCGTACGTACCGGTTTTATTTCTATCGTCGCTCGATCTGGTATACGTGTCCTTATCGATTCCAAGCCATCTAAGCCGTATTAGCCTGTGATACTGTTCCTCGTCATTGGTCGTTATCATGCCGCCATCGCCCACAGGCAAGTTTTTCACCGCATGAAAGCTAAAACAAGTTAAGCCAAAGGAGCCTATTTTCTTGCCTTTATAAGAGGAGCCGCAGGCATGGGCCGCATCTTCAATGAGTCTGATATTGTGGTCGGCCGCAATTTTATATAAAGTATCAAGATCGCACGGGTGCCCGCCATAATGAACACACACAATAGCTTTGGTCTTCCTGGTTATCATCTTCTTTATGCTACCAGGAGAGATGCAGTAGGTCCGGGGGTCTATATCTGCAAATACGGGGGCTGCTCTCTGATACAAGATTACGTGGTTAGTGGAAACAAAAGTTAGTGGTGCGCTAATTACCTCATCACCCTCTTTGACGTCACTCACTATTAAAGCAAGATGCAAGGCAGCAGTAGCTGAGTTAAGTGCCACAGCGTATTTTGCGCCGCAATATTCAGCAAATCTCTTTTCAAATTCAGCTACTTTGGGTCCTAAGCCTATCCATCCCGACTTTAAAACTTCCGCTACAGCCTCTATGGCCGCTTGAGTGATATTTGGTTTGAATAATTGCATTTCTAACCCCTATATCGCTAAAAATTAAAATCTACAAATTGCTCAGTGTTGTCCGTTGATTAATTTGTATACCATTCTTAGAGTTCCGTACTGCCATGCAGGCTTGTAGCGCAGGCATTCAAGATAATATTTTGTCAGAATTTCGTAAACTCCATACCATTACCAAATTCTAACGGTGGTCGTAGCTATCATCTACTTAGATGTTATGCTTATAGAAAAATTATTCCCGTCAAGGTGCTTGGCGCGTAAACTTTCCATGTCGGTATCTGTATGCTCATGAATGAAACGTAAGAATTTGGGCAAAGAATAAATATTGTTGTGAAAGGATGTTTTATTCCACGCATTTTTATCGAAAACTATTTTATCCTTAGGGCTTTTGTTGAACCAGCTAACTATGTATAATTTCTTGCCAGTGATTCTGATTAATTCTTTTACGGCCTCAGTATAATGTGGTAGATGTTGGATAACCTGGACACAGATGACATTCGGTTGGGATTTGCTTGCGTAGGGTAAATTCAATATATCCAGATAGACAAGGTTCGTTTCGGGGAAACGTTGCCTAGTAATATTGAGCATATTCTGACTGACATCACCGCCGGTATATGTTTTCTGTGAAACAATGTGATGCTCTGAAATTGCCTGATAAATCAGGCCGCTGCCGCATCCTACTTCCAGCATGGAGGTATTTTTGCCAAATTCGGCCTCGATATCTGATACCAGCAGTTCACGCCATTTAATCTCATCTTCACTATTACGCCAGTAAGAATCAATCGATTCGGAGACTTGCCCTCTATCCCAATTTTGCCAATAGTGCTTATGCATCATTCATTCCTTATTAATGAGCTGCCTTATAATAAGTATGTCCTCTTTATCGAAGAATTTAAGTATAAATACAGTAACAAAATATATTAATGCAGCAAGTGGTATCAATAAGATAAGTGTCATATTTCTCGAATAATTAATGAATACTCCCATGATAATACTTGCCAACACTATTTTACCAAAGAAAAGAAAGAATTTGCGAGTAATTAAGTTCATACCGATTTGTAAACTTGCGATATATTGCAGGATTGCGGAAATCAATACAGTTAGAGTAGCTATTATGCTTGCCGCAATGTAGCTATATTTAGGTATAAATATTAGATTTAATACGACATTAATAAAGGCGGCGACACCTACGATTTTTGCAAAAACCATCTGGTTATTGGTAGTCTGCAATAATGTCCCTATAGAACCGCCAACATAAGTAATTACCACAGACCAAATAAGAATTTGAAGAGCAATTACCGAAGGCGCATATTCTATACCAAATATTAGCAATATAAACCTTTGTGCTAAGAGTGTTGTCCCTACTCCGATAGGGATACCAAGCATGGCTAGATATTTGAACGACTTCTCGAAGGAGAACCTTAGAGAATCACTGGAGGTGATGTAGAACTTCGACATAACAGGGAAGATAGCGGAACTCCAAGCAGCCGGGATAAACAATAAGACCAGTACCATTCTATAGGCGGCATTATACCAGCCAACTACAGCGTCCCCCTTAATAAAAGAAAGCATAACGGTGTCCATCGAGTAGAATATTGCAGCGAAGAGCGCGATTAGTCCGAAAGGCAATGCTTGTTTAATCGTTGGCTTCCAGAAGCTCCAATCGAATTCTACGGCTTTAGCTACAAGGGCTAATGTTGAATTGGAGAATTTCAGCTTCATTATGGCAAAGCTATAGGCCAAGGCGATAATACTGGCTATAACAAACAAAGAGGCAACGCCAACAACGCCGAAGCCATATCTAATGGCAAATATGACTCCACCGAGAATCAGGGCAGCGTTTAACATCTGCCCTATTGACTGAAATTCCATGCGCTCAAAAGCTTGAAAGATGGAATAGAACATCTGAGTAAAGGCCGAAAAAACAATACTGAGGCCAAGCAGGTAAACAACAAGTATGGTCTCGTGCGGATAGCCCATGAGGTTTATGGTTAAGGCAATCAGACCGAAGGTGATGGTGACCAGGATTATTTTCATCAGGCTGACATTAACGAGATACTTCGGGGCTAGAGATTTATCTCGGGCGACTTCTCTTACAGTGAGTAGTTGAAGACCCAGGTCGCTAAAAACGGTGAAAATTCCGGTGAAGGCGACGGCGAAGGAGAGGATGCCAAAGCTCGCGGGACCGAGGTAGCGAGCGGTATACATCATGTAAAAGAAAGCTAGGATATAGGTTGCAATCTGGGCCACGAGTAATACTGTGGTATTTTTGGCGATTCTCTGGACAGTGCTCAAATGGTCTAACCTTGCTTCAATGCCCAGTCATAGGGAATATGATTATCAAATGGGTCTATGCGGAATTCATCGGGTTGTTGATGATTATAAGGCTCGGTTACAGTGTTTAGCACATAGGCAGGTTCGGAGCCGTATGCCTTGAATCCATGTATAACCAGGCGCGGAATATGTATAAGCACGGGATTGTCTTCGCCAGCAAAGAATTCGTTCACCAAGCCTCTGGTTGGGGAATCCTGCCTGTCATCATACAGAACCACTTTGGCCATACCTTTGATAACTACAAAGTTGTCATCCTGCTTCTTATGGTAATGCCAGGCTTTAACGACTCCCGGGTAACAGGTGGTCACATATACCTGCCCGAACTTCTGAAATAGCGGGTCATCACTTCGAAGCATCTCCATTAACTTTCCTCGTTCATCAGTTATCCATTTAAGCTGCTTAATTTGGACACCCTCGATGAGCTGCTTCGCCGGGACTTTATATTTTTTGCCTTTCAACTGCATTATAAACCTCTCCTACATATAATATAGTCTTTAAGCGCTTCCTGCCAACTTCTCATGTCAGCTATGCCTAATAGCCTGAGTTGATAATTATTCAGGGCTGAGTTGTTGGGGCGCCTGGCTTTTTGGGGATATTCAGCCGAGGTAATGGGTGTGACCGGCGTTTTAAGTCCCGCCAGCTTCAATGCCTCCACGGCAAGCTCATACCAGGAGCATACCCCGCGATTGGTAATATGAAAAATCCCATAGTACTCGGTGGTTATAAGCTGAGCTATTTTCCCGGCTAAATCCGGCGTATAAGTCGGGGAAAAGACCTGGTCATTAACTACCCTGAGTTCCTCACGCTCTTTAGCCAGTTTGAGTATAGTCTCGATAAAATTACCACCTTTGCCCAGAGCACCAGCTATGCCGAAAAGTGCTGAAGTCCTGACTATGAAGTACCTGGTGCAGAAGTGCTGAACGAAATTTTCACCGGCAAGCTTGGACTTGCCGTAAATATTCAGTGGTACCGGCGTATCAAATTCAGTGTAAGGGGCGGTCTGGGGCTCAGACTCACCACCAAAGACATAGTCCGTGCTGACATGGACGAGCTTGGCTCCCAGCTCTTCGGCTATAACAGCTACATTCCTGGCTCCCAAGGCGTTTACCAGAAAGGCTTCGTCTGGCTCGGTCTCACAATCATCGACACGCACAAACGCAGCCGTGTTTATTATGGCATCTGGCTTATGTTTGAGCAAAGCTTTTTTAACAGACCGCATGTTGGTGATTTCGATATCATTTTGGGTGAGTGATATAATCTCGAAGTTGCTTAGTGTCTGGCACAAATCCGTGCCTAGCTGACCATCGGCACCGGTAATCAGAATTCTCATCTATGGAGATACATCCTCTCATAGTATTTGGCGTACTCGCCACTTTTGATCTGGTGCCACCATGGCTTATGGCTAAGATACCAATTGACTGTGTTTTTCAATGCCTCCTCAAAGGTATAAAGAGGTTTCCAACCAAGTTCCCGGCTTATTTTTGAGATATCCAAAGAGTAACGCCGGTCATGGCCCGGCCGGTCCTTAACAAAGGTAATCAGCTCTCTAGATTTACCCATTACGTTCAGTAGGCTGTGGATTAGTTCCAGGTTGGTTTTCTCCTGACCAGTGGCTATGTTATATATCTGGCCGGGCTGGCCTTTCTGGATGACCGATTCCAAGGCTCGACAGTGGTCCTCAACATAAATCCAGTTGCGGATGTTCACACCATCGCCGTAGATAGGAATTGATTTGTCTTCTAAAACGTTGGTGATAGCCAAAGGAATTAGCTTTTCAGGAAACTGGTACGGTCCGAAATTGTTAGAGCTACGGGTGATGAGCACCGGGAGGTTGTAGGTTCGATAATAGGCAAGACATAAAAGGTCAGCCGCCGCTTTGCTGGCTGAATAGGGATTGCTGGGCGACATTGGTGACACCTCTGTAAAGCTGCCGCTTTCTATGGAGCCGTAAACCTCGTCTGTCGACACCTGGATAAATTTCTTAACGGGATGTTGCCTGATACCTTCGAGCAGTACCTGAGTTCCCTTGATGTTTGTTTCAATAAAAGGCGCGGCGTCCATGATGCTACGGTCGACATGAGATTCCGCGGCAAAGTTAACAATGATCTCGAACTTATTTCCGAGGAGCTCGTCGACTAGTTTTATGTCAGCGATGTCGCCTTTGACGAAATGATAGCCAGGGTGCTTCTCAACATCACTCAGATTTTCCAGGTTGCCGGCGTAAGTGAGCTTGTCCAGATTTGATACCTGCCAATCGGGATACTTATTGAGGATATAATGAATGAAATTACTGCCGATAAAGCCAGCGCCACCAGTTACAAGTATCCTCATCGCCCGGTCCTTATCATAGCTCAAGTTTGGCGTTATCTCCGGCAAGCAGTTTTAAAGTCCGGAACTGGCCATCTGATTTGATAACCTCAACCTCTCTACCTAGCAGGCTGTCTCCAAGCCGCTCAATACGGCAAATATGACAATCTTCCAGAATCACCGAATGCTCGATTGATGAATCCTCGACCTTTGTCCTGGCACCTATACTGGTGAACGGCCCGACAAAAGAGTTCTTGATATGACACCTTTCAGCAATGGAAACGGGGCCGCGGATAATGCTGTTTTCCACTTTGGTTCCATCTCTAATCTCAACTCTACCCACCACCTGGCTGTCGGAGTCAACTTCTCCTCTAATATCCCGCTGGAGCAAATCGTCAAGTATCACCCGGTTGGCTTCGAGCAAGTCATCTTTCTTCCCCGTATCAAGCCACCAACCTTTAAGGATATGGCTACGAACATCTTTGCCAATATGGAGTAGTTTCTGAATAGCATCAGTTATTTCAAGCTCGCCTCGCTGGGAAGGTTTTATCTGGTCTATCGCCCGGTGTATCTCTGAAGTAAAGAGATACACCCCCACCAGTGCCAGGTTGCTTTTTGGCTCTTTGGGTTTCTCGGCTAGGCGGACTATCTTCCCTGACTTGTTGAGTTCGGCAACGCCGAAAAGACGGGGGTCAGCAACTTCTTTCAACAGGACAAGGGCATCAGGTTTGTATTTAAGGAACTCATCAACAAAATTCTTAACACCGCCGTGAATCAAGTTATCGCCCAAGAACATCAGGAACGGAGAATCACCGAGAAAATTCTTAGCCGTTTTAACTGCGTGGGCCAGACCCAGAGGCTCGTGCTGCAAAATATAGGTAATTTGGGCATTCCAGCGAGAGCTATCTCCTATAGCTTGTTTAATGTATTGGCCAGTTTCCGGGGAGGTAATAATACCGATTTCGGTGATACCAGCCTCCGTGATCTGGTCAAGGACGTAAAACAAAATTGGCTTATTGGCTACGGGAAGAAGCTGTTTCGCCGTCGTATTAGTTAAAGGCTTCAGCCTGGTGCCTTTACCACCAGATAACACCAATGCTTTCATAGGATTGTTGCCAAAACCATAGATTGTGAATTAATTCTACATTAAGATATATGTCAAAGCAACGGCACGGTAAATCGTGAATTAACAATGAGCGGGCATAAACTTTGAGTTAGTCTGCGACTGGACTACTTGGAATACTTAAAAATTTTTACCTCTGGGACCATACGTGTTCCAGGCTCCATCACAGAACCTTTTGAGGTATAGATTAACCTGTAATGTTCCAACGCTGGTAACGGTACCGG
>Ga0315294_10003075_pt1 | contig 18154 bp, 15 predicted proteins | sample YL17G13_40_MG_FD_203626 | JGI IMG/M metagenome (GOLD analysis project Ga0315294, IMG submission 203626) | Sediment microbial communities from Yellowstone Lake, YNP, Wyoming, USA - YL17G13_40 | ecosystem: Environmental > Aquatic > Freshwater > Lake > Sediment | place: USA: Wyoming | collected...
ATATCAATCTGTGAAAAAATAGGATTTTAACAAGTTTAAGACTTCAGGAGCTAATAAACATTGGAACGGAGACACCGTTACAACATTGTTAATGGCAAATTTGTTAAACTTAGCTATTTTTTAAAATATGAATGTTTTTTTCTGTTCGTTCTATTTCTCTTTTTGCACCCAATTTTCGAAAAAGAACTAAGGCTTGATTATAAAAGTTTAGTGCATTCCCTTTATCGCCTATAATAGAAAAAATAAATCCAATGTTTCCCAGGTCTTTAGCTATTCCTTCAACATCACCAATTTTCTTATGCAGCACTAATGCTTGTTCATAATATTTTTTAGCATTTTGAAAATCGCGTTTTGATTGATATATTAAACCAATATTTGCTAAATTATGAGCTTCATTTTGTTTATCACCTATTTCTTTATGAATATTCAAAGCATCATTAAGATATTTCAATGCAATTTCCAACTCGCCCTTCTGGTTATAGTATAATGCAATGTTATTTAATTGTGTTGCTACGCCATGTTTTCTACCAAGTCTTTCGTTGATCTTCTTGGCATCTTCAAAATATGGCAGCGCTTTATCAAATTCCCCTTTGATACCATAAACTATTCCAATATTGCCAAGGCTGTGAGCTTCTCCATCTTTATCTCCGATTTCTCTATTAAGATTTAATGCTTGCTCGTGACATTCTAATGCTTTATCTAGTTCTCCTGTTGTTTGATAGATTAAACCGATATTGTCAAAATCTTTTGCTTCACTTACTTTATCGCCTATTTCTTTATGAATACTTAGTGCCTGCTCATGATACATAAGTGCTTTTCCCCAATCGCCAAGTGTATGATAAATTAGTCCAATGTTACCAAGTTGTTTAGATACACCATCTTTCTTACCGATTTCCTTATTAAGTCTTAACGAATCTTCGTGATACTTTAATGCAGTATTAAAATCACCTTTTGTTTGATAGACCAACCCAATGTTTCCGAGTGAGGTAGCTATGCCTTCCTTATCTTCCATTTCCTTATCAAGTTTCAACGAATCTTCAAAATACTTTAATGCAACATCGAGTTGACCTATGTCTTGATGTACTAATCCAATATTGCCAAGATTTGCAGCGATTGATTTTTTATCAGAAATCTTTCTTGCAATATCCAAAGATTCTTTATAATTCACTAAAGCTTGTTTAAGATCACCTAGATTATAATAACAATTGCCAATGTAATTAAGAATAGCCACTTTTTTGATATCGCTTTCGGCACCCACTAAAGCTTTTCTAAAATTATTTATTGCTTCGTCCCATTTATAAATTTTCATTGCTTCTAATCCCTGTTGAAAAGGCGTTATAATAGACGGAGGTTCATTCTTTAAATCGTCAATATATTTTTTAATGTCATTTATTTGTTTGCTGATTTGTTCTAGTTGTTTGATGTCGGAACGTTTTGATTTTCGCCATATGAAATTAGCAATTATTGCGACTACGACACCACTTAATATACCTATAGTAGCTATGATTATTGAAATTTTCATTATCTGCCCCTATAAATCGAATTGATAATTAACTGATATACTCTACTTAATATATTTACAAGATAATATGCGATTATTGAAGAAATGATTCCTAAAACAAAATAAAGAAAGCGATCCTTTTTGTTGCGTTTAGATAAAGTTATGCTCATGGTTTCTTCAATTAGTCGTTTAAGTCTATCACACTCGGTTGATAAAGTCTTGACATCCAATGCTAGCTGTCGTTTTTTTTCTTCCAAATCAATAATTTCTGCACTTCTCTGCTGGATATACTTACTCTGTCCTTCCGATGATAAGGCCTTAGCTATTTCTAAACTAATAATATTTCCAATGTTATTTTGATTACCGTTACGTTTCTTTGTATTAAAGTAAATTATTGATTTCCAAATTAAAAAGGCTAAAATAACTGCAACAATTATTATAATTAATACAATCATTTTCTTCCATCATACTTGAAATTATTTATACGTCAAGAGAAATAATTACTTAGAGCATTTTACTTCAATCACATCCAACTTATTAGTGTATTTAATGTATTTTTCTTAATCTTCTCGCACCGGCGATTTGTATTTTTGTAAATACAGTTTCCTAAGTTTACCGCTGGGTATTAATTAAGGACACTTCCCGCTTTTTCCCTTCAACATCTCATCAATCACTTCCGTCTCTCTAGTACAATGTGATATTTTTAAGGATATATGGGTATAATTAGCTTTATACAGAATATTGGGTAGCAAAATTTTTACTGAATCCTTTTTGTCTTTTGCGAGTCTAATATATATAGTAGTATAAATATTCATATCAATCCCACAATAAAACAAACTTTAGGATACAGGACCGGGGCATACCCTCACAGTACATAGGGTATTATTCACCCCCTTAATCCGAAAAGCAATCATTACTGAAATCAGAACTCTTAGTAGCCTTTCTAAGTCTATACTAACCCTGAAAATACCCATCGATTAATATAATACACTAAGCCGCAAGGCACATAGGAGATTTAATGCGGGGTTGATTAGATATATAAGCATACTATTAATTAGGATAGTAAAGACATCTTTGATTAGGATGTTGATGAGTCTACAGGAAAATTTCAAACTTAAAATGACAAGTTTCATATAAATTCAAACCAAATATAATTACAAGATTCTTTATGGAGATTATCCAGCACTTTTGTAAAAGTGCTGTGGCTCAGAATGACAAAGGGGTTATCTTTGTTCACCTGTGTTAATCTGTATTTATTTTCTTAATAGGATGTAGTTTCACACCATTTATGCTTCGCGTTTATGCCCACGTGAAACGATTCAAAAATGCCTAAAAAATCGATATTTTTTACACCCCCCATCATTACAATTTTACTATCTTGTTACGACTTTTTCAGCACATTTTAACTTACATAATATCAATGTTTTACAGAATTTTTAGCAAATGAAATATATCCTTGACAAAACGCAATTTTTCGTTAGAGTGGGTACAAGTGGTGAATAGTGGTGAATGAATATGAATAATATATTTCGTGGATATTTTAAACACTCGCTTGACGCAAAAGGTCGGGTGGCGATACCGAATACTTATCGCCGTCTCTTACCTTCCAAGCACAAGGGCGAATTGTATTTGAATAAAGGTCGGGATAATGTGATTGAAGTCCACTCCCCTGAGGTCTGGGAACGGTTTGAAAAAGAGATAATTATGAACCTGTCGCGCTTTCATCCCGAGTCTTTACGCTTGCGCCGAAGTTTTCAGGCAAATATCACAAGTGTCAAACTTGATTTTCAGGGACGCATCCTGATTCCTGCCCACTACAAAGAATACGCAAAAATCAATCACGATGTGATAATTGCCGGTAATGGCGACTTCTTTGAAATCTGGAATCCCGAGAACTTTGAACAATACCAGAAACGCACCGATGAACGGTTCACTTCCGATTTAGAGAATATTGATAAATATTTAGAAATTGGGAGAAAATTAAACCTTAATAATCCCAAATAATGTTCAAGCAAGACAATACAAAAAAAATTGAATTTCATTTACCAGTAATGGTCAAAGAAACTGTCTCATATCTAATTGCTTCTAACAATTCTAAAAATGACACCAAACTGCCAATGTATATTGATGCGACAATAGGCGGCGGCGGACATGCCAAGGCAATACTTGATAATATCAAAAAAGGAATTGTGATTGGTCTTGACTGCGACTCTGACGCGATTGATTATGCTAAAACACGGCTCAGCAAATATTCGAATCTTCACCTGTATCAGACGAACTACACTGAGCTTGACAAAGTTGCCAAAGAATTCCCTGATTATTATCTCGATGGTGTGCTCTTTGATTTGGGTGTTTCCTATTATCAGATATCAACGCCCGCTCGCGGTTTCACTTATAATGCGGATGGTCCCTTAGATATGAGATTTAACCAGTCAATGCCTCGTTCACGCGCTCTGGAAATTATCCGTCACAGCTCATTGCCTGATCTGAAAAAAATATTCTTTGAATACGGCGAAGAGCGGTATGCCAATAAAATCGCACAGCATATTTTCAATCATCGATCAGAGATTAATACCACGCTTGATTTGGTAAGAATTATCTGCGAAAAGACCCCATCGCATCAGCAGACCAAAACCCTGGCAAGAATTTTTCAGGCATTGCGGATTGCGGTTAACCATGAACTGGAAAATATCAAAATCGGTCTGGAGAAAGCAATTCAATTATTATCTCATGGCGCGCGCCTGGTCGTCATTTCGTATCATTCCTTGGAAGACCGCATCACCAAACAGACTTTCCATCATTATGCGCAGGAAAATATCTTAAAAGTTTTAACTAAAAAACCGCTTAGACCGACATTAGAAGAAATGAGTGCAAACCCGTCTGCCCGCAGTGCATTGTTTCGGGCAGCCGAGAAGATTTAAAATGATTTTAAATTATATTAATTTTTTTACTAGATAAATCGTGAAAAATAATCAAGGAATAATAGTATGAAGAAAATTGTCTGGGTAATTTTGGTAACTGCGTTTTTTATTCTGTACCTGTTTCAGCATCGATATAGCGTTTCTTGCACACAGGAGCTCGCTCGTCTTGAAAAACAAAAACAGTTGCTCAAAGAAGAAATAACTGGACTAGAGAGTAACAGGGCTAATACCTATTTGTTTTCAAATCTCGAAGATACTGCTCAACAATTAAACCTGCGATTCCCGTCTAAAGCAAAGAACTCAGAAAATAACCAGCCAACTCAAATTACAAAAACTACGATACCAGTTAAACAGAGCGTTAATACCAAACCGGACAGCGCTAAGGTTAATAAAATCCCGCCGTCGATTTCCGCTAAAATAAATGAATAGTATCAAGCGAGTTAAAATTGTCAAATTCATTTTATCTTCGGCTTTTATTACACTATTCATTTATATTTTTATGCTGCAAACTTTTTATGCTAAAAAATATGATTTACAGGCAAAAAGACAGCATTCGGATTCAATACCGCTGCTTGCAGAGCGTGGGAGAATACTTGATACCAAATTCCGCCCCTTAGTTTATAATCAATTGTGTTCATCAATCCGCATCCTACCTAAATACGTACGATGCCGGGACAGTGTGGCAACCCTTCTTGCATCATATGAGTTAAAACCTGAAAATGAAATTATCGATGAGCTGAATACTAAATCGCGACTCTTCTGGTTCAAAAAGTTCATCGACTATCAGGTCGCCAATCGATTAAAAACAGACTTGCACCATCGACGGTATGACAATAGCGTGATTATTACCGATGATTTAAAACGCATCTATCCGTTCGGACCGAGTATTGCGAGTGTAACCGGATTTGTTGGTGATGAATCAGGGTTGAGTGGTGTTGAGTTCGCATTTGATACGGTACTAAAAGGTAAGCCGGGTTGGATTATTCTGCAAAAAGACGCAACCGGAAACAATTACTACTGGCCTTCTTATCCGCAAGTACTGCCGGTTAATGGCAATGATATCGTATTGACAATTGACTTGGATATGCAGGAGATTGCATATAAAAATTTAGTTAAGTGTGTTGATTCATTTCAGGCAATTCGCGGCTCAGTGCTCGTGCTTGACGCGACTGACGGCGCGATCCTAGCAATGTGTGATTATCCTGATTTCGACCCGAAAAGTTTTAGAGATTATCCTTCCAACCTGTGGACGCCATTCGCGATTGCCGATGAGTTTGAACCCGGTTCGGTTTATAAACTGGTCATCTGCGCTACCGCTTTGTCATCTAATGCCCGAGATTCGCTAATGCAGAGGAAATATGATGTGTCAAAAAATATTTTTATTACAGGTAAAAAAATCAAAGATGTACATAATAACGGAATTCTAAGTTTTGATGATATTTTTATCAAATCATCCAACATCGGTGTGTCGGTCTTGTCCCAGATGCTTTCACCCAAAGATTTCTACGTAATGGAACGCCGATTCGGATTGAGTTTTCCGACCGGAATCGAGATGTCTGGTGAAGCAAATGGTTTTGTTGATGGTCCCAAACAACTAACTCAGCTGCGGTTTGCTAATAATGCTTTTGGACAGGGTGTGCGCGCAACTTTGCTTCAGCTCTCAGTGGCGTACTTGTCAATCGCGCGCGATGGTCAGTTATTGAAGCCTTATATAATAAAACAGATTATCAATGATGACAAAGTAGTGTATCGCGGTGAAAAGAAAATTGTCCGCCAAGTATTGGACGAAAAAACTGCGTTAATGATAAAAGATATCTTAGCTCGCGCGGTAACTGATGGTACGGGTCAGGCCGCCGCGCTTGATGAATATCAAGTCTGCGGAAAGACCGGCACTGCTCAAAAAATAGAACCAAATGGAAGATATTCGGATAAAAATTCTTTGATGACCTTCATCGGATTCTTCCCAAAAGACAATCCAAAATATCTGATTGCGACGTTTGTTGATGAACCGAAGTTTACAAGATTTGCCGGAAGTGTCACCTGTCCTCTATTTAAAAAAATCGCCAATGAAATATTAAGAGCTGAAAATCCAAAAACGAATCAGACCAATAACGATATCGTAATTCACTGACATGAAAAAACTCAGCACATTGTGTATGAAAATTGATTGCCGTATTATTGGTAATCCTGATGTTAAAATTAAAGGTATTTCCGCGCACTCCCGAAAAACCCAAGCAGGTGACCTTTTTGTCGCAATCGATGGTTATCGTACTTCTGGTCGATTGTATGTTGAATCAGCAATTAAAAATGGCGCATCGGCAATCGCGACACAAGATATTTCTCTAGCCAAGATTATTACAAAGAAATATAGTAAATTAACCGCCGTTTATACGCAAAATCCCCGACATTTTTTAGCCGCGGTGGCTAATAGTTTTTATGATTACCCATCAAAAAAATTATCCTTAATCGGAATTACCGGTACTGATGGAAAAACGACAACATCTTTCATGATAAAATCAATTTTGGAAGCTGCTGGTAAAAAAACCGGGCTTTTGGGTACGATTAGATACTATAATGGTACGAAATGGTATTCTGCCCCAAACACCACACCTGAAAGTCTGGATTTTGTTTCATTTCTTGCTGATTTGGTAAAAAGAAAAATTAAATATTGTATCAGTGAAATTTCTTCACATGCCTTGGCGCTCGACCGGACTTATGGTCTCAATTTCAAAGTTGGGGTTTTCACCAATCTTACGCAGGACCATTTAGATTTTCACAAATCAATTCGCGCCTATGGCGAAGCAAAACTGAAACTATTTAAGAACTTATCTTCATCGTCATTTGCGGTTGTAAATCATGACGATGAATTTGCCGATAAAATTGTTAAAAATACCAAAGCAAAAGTAATCACTTACGGTCTTTATAAAAAATGTACAATTTTTACTAAAATAAATAAGCAGAATCATTATGGTACTGACACACGGGTACATTTCAATAAAAAATCCCGACCAATGGATATAGTACTTCCAATGATTGGCACACACAATATCTACAATATGATGGCGGCAATCGGTGTTGCAAAAGGATTGGGTATCTCGAACCAATTCATAAAACTCGGATTAGAAAAACTTACAGTTGTTCCTGGTCGCCTCGAACGAATAAAAACCGATAAAGGTTTTAATGTCTACATTGACTACGCCCATACTGCTAAAGCTTTAAATGTCGCGATCGCTACTCTAAAACATATAACAAAAGGTAATATGATAGTCGTTTTTGGTTGCGGTGGTAACCGGGACCGACAAAAAAGACCTGTTATGGGAAAAGTGGCAACCGAATCGTGTAATTATGCGATTATTACTTCAGACAATCCCCGTTTTGAAAAACCAGAAGCAATAATCAATGAAATAAAAAAAGGAATTAAAAGAAAGAATTTTGAGGTAATTGTTGACCGCGCACATGCAATTAAACGAGCGATTAGTATGGTAAAACCTGATGATACAATTCTGATTGCTGGTAAAGGACATGAAGAATATCAGATTTTCGGCGATAAATTGATTCGATTTTCCGATAAGGAAACTGTAATCAAAGAATTAGAAAAAAATTAATTATGCTTTACAATTTATTATATCCATTAAAAGATCATTTTGGTGCTCTTAATCTGCTACGTTATATAACATTTCGTGCCACCTATGCCGGGGCGTTATCTCTATTTATCTGCCTTTTCTTGGGTCCATGGTTTATCAAAACAGTTAAACAGTTGGCATTAGGACAGAATATCCGCGATGAAGTACCGAAACAACATCAAAGTAAATCCGGAATACCAACAATGGGAGGTATATTAATCATTGCTGCGATTGTTATTTCGACGATACTATTCACAGACCTCACTAATCGACATGTTCAATTAGGACTTTTTGTCATTATTTCTTTCGGAATTCTCGGATACTTCGATGACTATGTAAAAGTTCGTCTTAATAAACCCCGTGGTCTTAATAAACGAACCAAACTAATCTCGCAAATTATCTTTGCATTATTAGTTGGTATAATATTATATTTTTATCCGGTTAATCCCGAACTCAAAACGATCACAAATTTTATATTTTTCAAGAATATTCAAATCGATTTTCGCATCTTCTATATACCATTTGTCGTTCTTGTTATTATATTAACTTCCAATGCTGTTAATCTTGCGGACGGTTTAGACGGACTAGCAACCGGTCTTCTCGGAATAAGTGCTGGCAGCTATGCGATACTATCTTATGTTGCCGGCAATGCAAAACTTGCTAGTTATCTCAATATTCTGTTTGTTCCTGGTTCTGGCGAGATGACCATCTTCTGCTTTGCTGTACTTGGTGCATGCTTGGGATTTCTCTGGTTCAATACATTCCCTGCTCAAATAATGATGGGTGATACTGGTTCATTGCCATTAGGCGCTTTAATCGGCTTCTTTGCGGTTGTAATTAAGCAAGAGTTTTTGCTAGTTTTTGTCGGCGGTGTTTTTGTGATTGAAGCTATTACAGTACTATTACAGGTAATATACTTCCATACAACGCGTGGTAAACGTATCTTTCGAATGGCACCTCTACATCATCATTTTGAATTATGTGGGTGGCAGGAGCCGAAAATCGTTGTTCGATTCTGGATATTAGGAATTCTATTGGCAATGTTAGCAGTCTCAACACTTAAGATACGATGAACAATTTATCAACACTTTCGCCGGTTGCTGTAATTGGTTTAGGGCGTGTGGGTCGAACTATCGCACAATATTTGTTATATAAAAGATTACCAATATATGCTTATGACGACAATAAAGAAAATTTTAACCAGAAACCGAATATCAGTCTACTAGGTAATCCGAGGTTTATGATCATGCATGATTTTCACTGGCCGATTTTAAATAAAAAGCCTCAATTGGCAATATGTAGTCCTGGATTATCCGAGCACAGTGAAATTGTGAAATTCTTAAGACACAATTCAATTCCAATTCTCGATGAGATCGAGTTTGCAGCTCAAGTTTTGAATCGACCAGTGATTGCGATAACTGGTACCAATGGCAAATCGACAACAACTGCTATATTAGGAAAAATGCTTGCTGCTGATGGTAAAAATGTATTCTGGGGAGGTAATTTAGCGCCTGGGCTTCCTTTTGCAATAGCTTTAATGCAGGAACCAAAGGATTTTTATGTAATTGAAGTTTCAAGTTTTCAGTTAGAACGTATTAGTAAATTTCATCCCAATATTGCTGTACTCCTAAATATAACCGCAGACCATCTTGACCGTCATGTATCATTATCAGAATATCAACAAATAAAATTTAAAGTTTTTAAAAATCAAAACAAAAGTGATTACGCAGTTATTAATCACGATGACGATACAATAATGACATTTCAAAATGTAATTCATGCTAGAAGATTATATTTCTCAAAATATAATAAAGTAAATGGTGCATATGTAAAAAATAATTCTATATATTTTGCAAATAGTAAGATTTGTTCTGTAAACAAAATTAGACTATTTGGTTCACAATATTTGGGTAGTATCTTAGCTACTATTACTGTCGCTAAAATTCTAAAGGTAAAAAATCATATAATTACAAATATCTTAAGTAACTTTTCTGGGTTAGAACATCGATTGGAATTTGTTGCTGAATATAATGGTGTTAAATATCTCAATAATTCAATGTGTACTAATCCCGATGCTGGCGCAGCAACTTTGAACTCTTTTAACCAACCAGTTATTCTGATTGCCGGCGGAAAAGAAAAAAACCTCGATGTTACAACTTATATACAATCTATCACCCAAAAAGCAAAATTCACGATACTTATTGGTGAAAACAGTAAAAGGTTTAGTGAAATGTTACAAAAACATGACTATCAAAATTTCAGGATTGCTGATTCTCTGCAAGATGCTGTTGATATAGCAAAAAAATGTGCAACTCAAGGTGATATTGTCCTCTTCTCACCCGGATTTGCAAGCTTTGACAAATTTGCCAATTTTCAACAACGCGGCACAGCATTTAAGGAATATATCTATGAGCTCAAATAGAACAATATCAAAATCTGCACTCTCAGTTCGAAATTTTGCTGTTAAAATATCTGAAGGTAGTACTTCACAACAATCGTCGTCTCTCGATATAGTGACATTAATCACCGTAACAATTTTAACTATGATTGGTCTAATTATGGTCTATTCGGTTACTTTGCACGCGGGTTTTGCTTATCTCAATGGTCAGATTTTAAGAATGTGTGTCGGATTATGTGCTATGGTTATTGCCAGCATTGTCCCTTATAAGTATTATCGCGGTCGTGTTAAAGATGTATTACTTATCGGAACAATTATATTATTAATACTCACCCTGACGATTGGTCGAAAAGTTGCAGTTGCTAGACGCTGGGCGTTATTTTTCCAACCTGCTGAAATCGCTAAATATACCGTCATTATCTGGCTTTGTGGTTATTTTGCTAATCTCCGTGAAAAACAAAGTTCCAGCGTAACCAAATTGAAAAAGCTTAACAATTTTCCATTTTTACCCCTCTTTGTTGTTGGGATAATAGTTATGCTTTTGTTACTTCAACCAGCAGTTGGCACAAGTGCAATATTGGCCTTATCAACTCTGCTTATTTTTTATATTAGTGGAGTGAAATTAAAATATTTATTTTTAATCGCTGCAATCGGCATTACAATTTTTTCTCTTTCGATTGTAACTATTCCATATGCAAAAAAGCGGTTTAACGAATTCCGCAACGGAACGACTTACCAGCAAATGCAATCAAAAATCGCGATCGGTTCGGGTGGCGTATTAGGTAAAGGTTTAGGTGAAGGTAAACAAAAATTTAACTTTTTACCCAAACTCCATACCGATTTCATTTTTTCTGCAATCGGGGAGGAATTTGGACTTATTGGTAGTTGTGTTGTATTGATTTTGTTTTTTATTTTATTAAGTCGTGGATTAAAAGTTGGCATCGAATCAAATAACGATTTCGGTCTATTACTTGCATCAGGAATAACTATTTTAGTTTTTGAATATTTTTTAGTGCACTTAGGTGTTGCCTTATCAATCTTACCAACTACAGGTCAACCCTTGCCGTTTATTTCGTATGGTGGTTCAGCTCTTGTAACAAATTTATATGCAATTGGTATAATATTAAATATATCTAAATTTCGGAGAAATAAAATTGACAAAAATTCTAATTATAACCGGTGGCACCGGCGGGCATATTTTCCCCGCTCTCGCAGTTGGTGATGCTTTGCGGGCAGCTGATGCAAATCCGATATATGTTATACGCAGAAATAAAAAGGATATAGACTTGATAAACCAATTTGGATTCCAATATATGACCATACCAGCTAGTGGATTTTTTGGTAAAGGCATCAAGGGAATTCTCACTTTCTTTGTTAATTTTATTAGAACCATCGTACTGTTTCCCCAAATATTATATAAAACGAAACCCTCAGCATTAATTGCGAGCGGTGGTTTTTCATCATTGGTACCGACCTTATGGGCGACAATATTAAACAAGAAGTTCTTCCTATTAGAACAGAACTGTATCCCCGGTCGATTTACCAAATATTTTTCCCGTTGGGCACGAGAAATTTATTTGGGTCTTCCCCTTTTACACAAAATAAGGGGCAATATCATTTTTACCGGAAATCCATTAAGAAAAGAAATTATAAAAAATGGACGCCAAGATGATGGTAAAACAATATTGGTTCTTGGCGGTAGTCAGGGTGCAAAATTTATTAATTTAAATGCTGTTGAGTTAGCTGCACAGATGCCGGATTTGCATTTTATAATTCAAACCGGGCAACGTGATTATGAAAATGTTAAACAATTAGTAACATCAAAAAATTGCGAGTTAATCGATTTTACTTTACAGCCTCAAGAACTATACAAAAAGGCAACAATTATTATATCCCGAGCTGGCGGCATGGTCCTATCAGAAATATTATTGTTTGGTATCCCATCAATAATAATTCCTTTCCCATTTGCCACAGATAACCACCAAGCAGCGAATGCTCAGTTTTTAGCCCAAAACAAAGCTGCTACCATAATTAGCCAAGCTCGCCAGTCGGGATATTCTAAAGATTTTGTTGACAAGTTAAAACAAACAGTCGAATCACTGATCAATAATAAAGAACGACTAGATGAAATGAGTAAAAATGCGCGGGCAATTGCGCGAAGCAATGCAAATAATGTAATCGCCAATCGAGTTTTAAGATGTTTGGAAAATTAAAACATATTCACTTTGTCGGAATCGGCGGGTCTGGCATGTCTGGCATCGCGCAGATTATGAAGAATCTGGGGTATGAAGTAACTGGTTCTGATATAAATAAAACTGTCCTAACGGAAAATTTAAAGAATAAAGGTATTCAAATTTATTATAATCACAACGCACAAAATTGTCTTGGTGCATCAGTAATTGTTTACTCTACTGCGATTGACAAAGACAATCCTGAAATCAAGTACGCCTTAGAAAATAAAATTCCGGTTATACCACGTGCTGAAATGCTAGCGGAATTAATGCGAATAAAGTTCTCTATTGCCATCTCAGGTACACATGGTAAAACTACTGTTACTTCGCTGATTGGAGCAATTCTAGAGCAAGCAGGACTTAATCCAACTATAATTATTGGTGGCAGAGTTATTGGCGCTGATACTGGTGCAAAGTTAGGACAAAGTGAATATTTAGTTGCTGAAGCTGATGAAAGTGACCGTTCTTTTCTATTACTTTACCCGACTATTGCTGTTGTTACTAATATTGAACGAGAGCATCTCGATTTTTATCGAAATACATCTGAAATTAAGCGGGCTTTTATTCAATTTGCTAATAAGACTCCATTTTTTGGTACAGTAATACTTGGGGTCGACTGTGATGCAGTGAGAAAAATCGTTCCAATGATTAAAAGAGATTTTATTACTTTTGGAATTAGAAAAAATGTGCAAGTCCAAGCTGAAAATATTCGACTTTCAGACTTTCATTCTGATTTCCAACTGTGTTACAATGGACAATCTTATCATTTTAAAATTAATTTGGCTGGTCGCCACAACGTCAAAAATGCACTGGCAGCAATTTGTGTTGCTCTGAAATTAGAAATTCCGCTACCAGATATCGCACAAGCTCTAGAAAATTTTTCTGGTGTCCATCGACGCTTGGAAAAAAAGGGAGAGAAACGCGGAATAACCGTATATGACGACTACGGTCATCACCCCACTGAAATAAAAGCAACACTTGCTGCTTTGCGTCACGCCTATCCAAAACGACGGATAATAACGGTCTTTCAGCCACATCGCTATACACGAACTAAATTTCTTGCTCAATACTTTGGAAGAGCCTTTAATGCTTCCGATGTTATTATCATAACAAAAATCTATCCTGCATCAGAATCCCCTATCCCTGGTGTCACAGCCCAATTAATAGTGGATGCGATTAAAGCATCAAACCAAAATCAATCTTGCGAAGTATTTTATAAGGAAAATTTTGAAGATATAACAGATTTTTTACAAAATTATATAAAACCTAACGATATAATTATTACATTAGGAGCTGGGAACATATGGCAAATTGGCGAAGACTTATTGAAACTTCTATAACTGATATTGCGACAAAGGTCTATTGGGGAGAATCTCTCTCTAATCACACAACTTTTCGTATTGGTGGACAAGCAGAATGCTTTATTGTAGCTAACACAGTTGACGATTTAAAGATAATTTTAGCTATAGCTGAGCGTCAGAGTATACCATTGTTCATACTCGGAAATGGATCAAACTTACTAATATCCGACCAGGAACTTACCGGTATTACTGTTAAGTTAGGTAAAGCGTTCTCATATTGTATGATAGAACACAATAATCTAAGGATTGGCGCAGCAACTCCCCTATCACAAATTTTAGCCTATTCGATAGACAAATCAATTTCCGGATTAGAATTTCTATGGGGCATACCAGGTACTTTTGGTGGTGCAATTACATCAAATGCAGGTGCATTTTCTCAAAATATCGGTGACCGGATAATTAAAATTAACGGTCTATTACCTGATGGTCAAGATATTTCAATAGATAGAAATAAACTACATTTCGATTACCGAAAAGCAATTTTACCTATAGGATTTATGATAACAGAAGGATTGTTAGATTTAATATCAGACCACTCTGTAGCTATAAGACAGCGAATTGATAAGTATCGAAAAATAAGAACAAAAACGCAGCCCACCGGAGCATCGGTTGGATCAGTTTTCAAAAATCCTAAGCTGGTTTCGGCAGGTAAACTGATTGATGACAATAACCTTAAAGGCGTATGTAATGGAAATGCGTATATTTCAAGGAAGCATGGAAATTTTATCTTAAATCGTTGTAACGCTAGTTTTATTAACGTATATGAACTTCTTCAAATAATAAAAAGTACTGTTGAATTTAATACAGGTGTTATTTTAGAAGAAGAAATTCAAGTTTTACCAAAATCACAGGAGGTGAAAAAATGGCAAAATCAAAAAAACTTCTCGGGTTAGATATCGGAACTACGAAAATTGCCTGTGTTATCGCCGAAATCGATAATAGTGGGAAATTAAATATTCTAGGACATGGGATATCAATGCCTGAAGGATTTAGAAACGGAGTTGTAATAAACCTCGAACGTGCTGTCGATTCAGCTGCACAAGCTATTGGTCAAGCGGAAAAGATTGCTAATTTGAGAGCAAAAAACTGCGAGATTTATGTTGGCATCGCTGGCGAATATATTAAACATTTACCAAGTATTGGTACGGTTCCAGTTAAGAATCCCGCAAAAGGTATTAGCGAAAAAGATATCAGTGAAGTAATTCGTCAAGCTCAAACAATCAGGCTTCCAAATGATGAACAAATCATTCATTTAATACCTAATCAGTATATCGTTGATGGACAAAAAGGCATAAGAAACCCGATTGGTATGTTCGGGTTTCGACTTGAAGTCGAAGCTTTACTTGTAATTGGTACTGTGTCAGCAATCGAAAATATCCATCGGGTACTTGACCATTTAGAATTAAAAGCAGAGTCGTTGGTATTACAACCTCAAGCAGTATCATTAGCGGTCGCTGAACCAGAAGATAAAGACCTCGGAATAGCAATTGTTGATATTGGTGGCATGACTAATGTATCGATTTTCAAAGACGGCGTTCTTCGTTATTACAAAACGTTACCACTTGGCGGTGAAAACTTGACAAAAGATATCTCGATCGGACTGCGTACCCCGTACAAGAAAGCCGAAGAAATCAAAAGGGTCTATGGGACAGCGATGATTAGCAGTATTGAACATGACGAACCAATCATCATCGAGGACATCAGCGGACGTGTAAATAAACAAATCTCACAGCGGTTATTAACTTCTATAATAGAACCGAGATTGGAAGAAATTCTTCAGCATGTCGATAATGCAATTCGAGAAACAGGATATGCTGAATCGCTTTCCGGTGGTGTAATTCTGACCGGTGGCACATCACTACTTAAGGGAATCGACTTGTTAGCAGAACAAATCTTTCGATTACCAGTTAAAATCGGTAAGCCACAAATAATCGATGATACCCAAGGCGAAGGAATAATGACAGATTTCACAACCGCAATCGGATTAGTACGGTATGGCCTAAACGGTAACAGTCTAAGTTTAGTACAAAATGAAAATGTTCTGACTGAAGTTGTATCAAAAGTTAAAGAATTATTTATTTAATATTAAATACATTAGCTTGTGCTAATAATATAAAGGAGAAATAATGATAGAACCTGTTGAAGAAAGAAGTTTAGCAAAACTTGCAGTCGTTGGCATTGGCGGAGCTGGCAATAATGCAATAAATCATATGATTGAAGCTAAGCTCACTAACGTTGAATTTTTTGCGGTCAATACCGATTTACAAGCACTGTCAATGAATTTAGCCGAGAATCGAATTCAAATTGGCGCTCAGATCACGGGTGGTCTCGGCTCAGGTGGAAATCCAGATTTGGGAAGAAAAGCTTGTGAGGAATCAGTCGATTTAATTAAAGATATACTTACTGGTTATGATATGATATTCTTGGCTGCCGGTGAAGGGGGTGGTACTGGCACTGGGGCAACACCAGTGATTGCAGAAGTAGCTAAAACACAAGGTGCAATTGTTATCGCGATTGTAACGAAGCCATTTGAATTTGAGGGGAAAAATCGTATGCATCAAGCTCTCGCTGGAATAGAACAGATCAAAGATAAAGTTGATACATTAATCGTTATCCCCAATCAAAAATTATTATCAACTTTTGGTCAGATGTCATGCTTCCAGGCATTTCGTCTCGCTGATGATGTTTTACTTAATGCTGTTAAAGGCGTATCGGATTTGATTACTCAGCCGGGAATTATTAATATCGATTTTGCTGATGTCCGTAATGTCATGCTCGAAAAAGGTGGTGCACTTATTTCCACCGGTATTGCTTCAGGTGAAGGACGTGCTAACGAAGCCGCCCATCAAGCGATTTCGTCACCAATTATTGAAGAAACCAACATTGAAACGGCGAGAAAGATTTTGCTTAATATTGCGGGTGATGAGAAAATGACCTTGCAGGAAGTAAATGAAGCAGCAACAATTATATATAATGCGACGAATAATCATGCCGATATTCGATTTGGTGCAACTCGTGATAAAACATTAAAAGACTCAATGCGAGTGACGGTCGTTGCTACCGGTATTGAAGAGTTAGCGCGTATCAATGATGTGATGGATATGTTAAATTCCGATGAATTATTCCCATTACGAAGACGCGTAAAAAAAGGCGAAGAGGTTGTTATCGATAAAAATAATTTAGAAATACCAACATTTTTGAGAAGGCAAATTGATTAATGTAAAATAACATTTCGTTAATTACACAATTTTCTAAATCCAATACAAGAAGGCTGTATTTATATAGCTAAATCAGTTCTCTTTGTATTTTTTGAATTTTTATTGATATTAATAAATCCGTTATTATTTATTAACTAAAATTTACTATATCTTAAATACGTGCTCTTCTGAATCAATCCTTTTTCTTTATAAAAGGTGTAAGTAAGTCAATCGGAATAGGGAAAATTATCGTTGAGTTTTTCTCGGTTGCAATTTCAGTCAATGTTTGTAGAAATCTTAGTTGAACTGAAATCGGTGTTCTACCCAATACTTCTGCCGCTTCCCTTAGTTTTTCAGCAGCTTGCGACTCACCTTCAGCATGGATTACTTTTGCTCGACGCTCACGTTCCGCTTCGGCCTGACGACCAATTGCACGCCGCATTGTTTCCGGGATATCAACATGCTTGATTTCAACCATTGATACTTTAATCCCCCACGGGTCGGTTTGTTCATCAATGATTTTTTGTAACCGACGATTAATTAAATCTCGTTTCATCAACAAGTCGTCTAATTCATATTCTCCCAAAACACTGCGCAATGTTGTTTGGGCAATTTGCGACGTTGCATAAAGATAATTTTCAACTTCGATTATTGCTTTTGCTGCATCAAATGGTCGAAAATAAGTAACTGCGTTTACACTGACCGATACATTATCTCTGGTAATAACGTCCTGCGGTGGAACATCTAAAGTGACAACGCGTAACCCGACTTTAACCATTCGGTCAATAAAAGGTATCAGCAGTATCAACCCGGGTCCTTTGATACCAATGAATCGACCTAAACGGAATATTACACCGCGTTCGTATTCCCTTAATATTTTTATCATCGTTGACAATACGATGATAACGATAATAATTAATGC
>Ga0315294_10003077_pt1 | contig 18148 bp, 15 predicted proteins | sample YL17G13_40_MG_FD_203626 | JGI IMG/M metagenome (GOLD analysis project Ga0315294, IMG submission 203626) | Sediment microbial communities from Yellowstone Lake, YNP, Wyoming, USA - YL17G13_40 | ecosystem: Environmental > Aquatic > Freshwater > Lake > Sediment | place: USA: Wyoming | collected...
AAATTCCTGAGAAAGATCAATTTCGGCTATATTCTCATAAGTCTCTACATTAAGCAGCTTTGTTCCAGCCGGTATTAATGGAAAGTGATACGATTGGGTAGGACCTTTAAGCAATTCCTGAACAGCATTTTTTACTGCAATATCCGGACTGCCTGCAATTATGGTTCTCTTTTCAGAAACCAGCTTCTTTTCTTCTCCAAGGCCGGAAAAATAAAAATTAACTTCCACTCTGGAAGGGTAAACTTTTCCGTCTTTTACACCATTTTTCCGATTTATAAAATAATTCTTTATTTTCTGCCACAAAGACAGACCACTCCCGGTTTGATCACTGTCTATACTTTCTTCAGTAGTAGTTTTACCAGTATCTATACTCTCTATTTCGTTCTCACCAGAATCTTCCCCGGTAATGGACCCCTCAACACTACTGCTTAACTGACCTGTGTCTGTCTCTGGTAAATCTGATACCATTAATTCGCTTTCGTTGTCATTAAAAAGAGAAGAGAATTTATTTTTTACAAAATCAGGATTATCAATACTATAAAAGATAATAAACCCGGCTGCCACAAGAAGAATTATAATAAAAGTAAATCTTAAAATTGGACTCGGTCTTTTTTTTCTTTTTTTAGTTTGTTTGTTTCTAATATCCATAAAAATAATATAAATTATATAATTGTTTGCAGCATACAGGTAAAATAAAACAATTATTACTCAAAATTAATATTACTAAAATAATGGCCATTCATCAATTGCTATAGCCGGCAAATCAGTTGCACTTCAACAGCTTGAAATATTAATATTATTTAGCTGTTTCTATTTAGCTTTATATATCTTTACAAGGCTTGCCTCCGGCTGGCAGTAAAATCTGAACTGTGAATATCTACCCTCTCCAAGACCTCTTGTCACATAAAGAACAAAATTTCTAAAATAAAAAAGGCCCGAGGCAAATCTTGTCTTTATTTTACATCCTGAAACTACTGCTCCAACCAGTGGAAGCCTTACCTGGCCTCCATGAGTATGCCCGCCAAATATAATGTCAACTTCTTTACGGGCTAGATTAATTATTGAATCGGTATCAGGTGTATGCATAAGTATTATACGTAATTTGCCTCTGTTATTTATTTTATGTATTTTTTCTTCCTTTAATTTAAATATACTTTTATAGGCATTTTTATAATCAGATTTTTTTAACAGCTTTAAACTATCTATGTGATCGATATGTGAAAATGCCTTGACTATATCAATCTTATTGATTATTGGATCATCAAGTCCGATAATCTCAATATCACCTATATCATAATTTCCTATATTAATCCTTCTGCTTTCATTTCTTAAAACTTCAATACCAATGTCTTTTAATCTTTTTGCCATATAGGTAACATCATTTTCTCTTTTATATCTCTTTTTCTTTTTAAACATATTTCTTATAAACTCAACTAAAGCCTTATTATAGTGATCATGTACCCCAAAAACAGCATATTTTCCGTATTTTGCCTTAAGCGGCGAAAGCATATTGATCAAATATTCGATATTTTTATCATTTTCCGTTAAATCACCAGTAATCAAGATAAAATCCACATTTAATTTATTCAGGCTTCTTACAAATTTGAATAATTTTTTTCCTTTAGAATTTTTTCGCAGATGGAAATCAGACAGGTGCAGGAATGTCAGGATAGGTTTATCTGATTTATTCTTACCGGCTTTAAATTTCAGATTATCCTTTATGAAAATATCCACTTCTGACAATTTAAAATTAGCCGGCTCATACTTGAATGCATATAAGTATAACGCTGCCAGTACAGCAGCAATTGCCACGCACATATAAATAATCCATAACATATACGGTCTTTCCTCTTTCTATAAAACCCTGTGAGTTTAAAAATATATAAGATAATACCACAAATTTTCTATAATTTAATCCTTAAATTATATACCAGTCTAATAAATAATTGACATAATAGACTATACATATTAATATTATTAATATTAATATTATTAATATATTTATTGATATAATGAGAAATGGAGCGTACTAAATGGATAAGGAAAGAACATCCATACTTTTAGAAAAAGACATCATGCTAAAACTCAAAAACATGGCTAAATTTTCCAATAAATCTACTTCTTTTTTAATAAGAGAAGCAGTTACTGAATATGTGGCTAAAAAAGTTCCCAAGAAGGAAATTGGTATAATTGGTATTGTCAATAGCGGCGATCCTCATTTTGCTGAGAATGATGAAGAATACTTGAAGAAAAATTTTGGAAAGGACTGAAATGCAAATTATTTTAGATACCAGTGCAGTTATTGGTCTGATGGATAAGAAATATAAAAAGCATGAATACCTAAAAAGAATATTCACAGAAAAAGAGAATGTATATATTCTACCTTCTACTACTATTGGTGAGATATGTTATATGTTAAATAGTAGATTCGGAAGTAAAATAGAACTTATTTTTCTAGAGGAAATTATAAAGACAAGTTTTCAATTAGAACTCTTAAAAGATTTAGATATTATAAGAATAATAGAAATATTAAAAAAGTACGATACTCTTAATATTGGTTATGTAGACGCTTCAATTGTAGCTATAGCTGAGCGGCTTAAGATTAACAAAATACTTACCCTGGATAGAAAGCATTTTGAAGTGGTTGCACCAAGAGGCTTTGACTGTTTTGACATATTAATATGAAAATTTTCTAAAGTTCCAGATGATTTTTGATTAAGATATAATTACAGCAATAAGGTAAATGCCCTGACTATTTGAAGTATTCTGTTTTGTTAAAAAAATAACTATAAAATATTCACATACTGATATAAAAAAAAGGTAAAAATGGTTCTACTTATCGGAGCAACAGGTTTCCTGGGGCAGCCAGCTCTAAAAAAACTGCTGGAAAATAATTATGATGTCGATTGTCTGGTAAGAGCAGACAGCGATAGGTCCGGGCTTTTAGATGCTGCAAGAGCAGCGAGCAAAAAGATTAAATTCAATACAGGAACACTGCAGAGCGGGGATTCTATAATTTCAGCCATCAAAAAAGCAAAAAGCGCAGTCTATATGATTGACCTTAGATATACTCATCTTCTGGAAACCTTCCTGAACACAGTCAAGCGCACCGGACTTAAAAGAGTTGTTTTTATAAGCTCCACTACTGTTTTAATCCCCCTTGAAAGTATGATTAAGAAGCAAAAAATAGATTCTGAAAGCCTGATAAAAAATTCCGGTCTGGACTATACAATCCTCCGGCCTTCTATGATATATGGCTCAAAAAATGATATTAATTTTTCAAAAATGATCCGGTTTATAAAAAGGAAAGGTTTTTTTATAACTTTCGGAAGCGGTAATAATCTAATCCAGCCCATATATATTGAAGATGTAGCCAACTCTATTGTTAGTGTCTTAGATAACAAAAAAACTTACCGAAAAACCTATAATATAGCCGGTAAAAATCCTTTAAAATATAATGAAATGCTGGATATTGTAAGAAACAAATTAAAAAAGGAATTTAAAGTAATAAAAATCCCCATTAAACTCGGTATATTCTTAATCTCAATATACTCCAAAATTTCTAAAAATCCTTCTCTAGTTGCCGACCAGATAGAGAGAATGGTAATCAATAAATCATATCCATATAATAAAGCCAGAGCAGATTTTAACTTCTCTCCTACAAGCTTTGAAGATGGTATAGAAAAATTAATAAAGGAATTAGAAGTTCAGGATTAAAAATATAAACAATCAGATAACTGCTGCTTTAAAAAAAATTAAATAAATCACCAAAAAATATTTGGATCAGTTTGCACCCTTACCAGTAAGTATTGCTTTTACTGTAACTAAAAAAATCTTTATATCCAATAGTATTGAAGCATCCTTAACATATAACTCATCATACATAACCTTATCAGGAATTGAAAGCTCATCCCTTCCACTAATTTGAGCAAGCCCGCTTACCCCTGGCCGGACTTTATCCACACCTTTTTCTTTCCGTAATTTTATCAGCAGTTTCTGATTATATAATGCAGGCCTGGGACCTACAAAACTCATATCGCCCTTCAATATATTTATAAGTTGAGGAATTTCATCTATGCTTAATCTCCTAAGTATTGTTCCAACCCTTGTGTTCAAATTGCTCTGGTTTTTTAGTTCATCTGTGGGAATATCAGGAGTGCCTTTCTTCATGGTCCTGAATTTATATATGGTAAAATACCGGCTATTTACACCAATCCTTTTCTGCTTGAATATTACGCTTCCCGTGGAATCAATTTTTACCAGTATTGGTATGATAATCCAAAAAGGGATAAATAATATTATTGAAATAATTGAGAATAATATATCAAAAATTCTTTTTGTAACTCTATAAACCATAAACTAAAAACCCTCCGGTCTCTATATCTGCAGCTTGGAGGACCACATTTTTTTCTCATTAAAATTAGGAACAATCTTTTTTAGATCTTTAAATAGGTTTTTATAGTCATAAAGCTGAATCTCTTTTTCAATATTAAACAATAAGTTTTGTATCTCTTCCATGTTTTCCTTACTTTTATTCCTGGTTACAAATATCGAAGGAAAACCTGTGGGCATAAGTTTCTCATCACTATTTTTTAGTTCTTCGGCAAATTTCTCTCCCCGTCTTACCCCGGAAAAAGTAATTTTAATATCTTTTTCAGGCTCTAATCCATAAAGTCTAATCATATTTTTAGCCAGATCTAAGATGTTTATAGGTTCTCCCATATCAAGAACATATATTTCGCTACCATTGCCCATGACACATGCCTGTATTACCAGCTGCGAGGCTTCAGTAATGGTCATAAAGAATCTTGTCATTTTTGGGTGAGTGACAACTACAGGTCCGCCATTCTCTATCTGATTTTGAAATATGGGTACGACGCTGCCCTGGCTCCCAAGCACATTTCCAAATCTTACAATTATAAAAACCGTATCCTTAACTTTTGAAAGTGTCTGCAGATATTTTTCAGAAAGCAATTTTGATATACCCATTACATTGCTGGGATTAACCGCCTTATCCGTAGAGAGCATTACAAACTTTTTAACTCCGCTGGAGATAGACAATTTTGCCATTGCTTTTGTACCCAGAAAGTTATTCTGCAATGCGGCTTCCGGGTTTAACTGCATAAGCGGAACATGTTTATAGGCTGCCGCATGAAATACAATTTCCGGTTTATATTTTTTGAATACACCCTTGATACTGGAAATGTCCCTGATATCCGTAACAATAGGTATGGCATTAGGATAATTAAGCTTTGTGGTAAGTTCCTGTTCTATCAAGAATACATTATTCTCAGAATGATCAACAAGAATCAGATTTGATGGTTTAAACCTTATCACCTGCCTGCAAAGCTCGGAACCAATAGATCCCCCTGCACCAGTTATAAGGATTGATTTGCCTTCAAGCTGACTTAAAAGCTGACTGTAATTAAGATTTACGGGCTTTCTGCCTAAAATGTCTTCTATCCGTATATCCCTTATCTGATATAGGTGCGCTCTTCCATCTATTATCTCATACAAGCTGGGAAGGGTTTTACAAAATATCCCTTCTTCTTTTGCCTTAAAAGTGATATTCTTCCTAACCTCACCACTGGCTGAGGGTATTGCTATTATTATTTCATCAATAGCCAGTTTTTTAATAAATTTCTTAACCTCATCAGTTTTTCCAAAAACTTTTATCCCATGAATTTGATGTCCGATTTTCGCCTTATCGTCATCTAAAAATCCTACAGGAACATATTCGCTATCCCTCTGCCTTATCATCTCTCTTACTATCATCTCACCTGCATCACCGGCACCAACAATCAAGGTTCTCTTCCTGCGTGTATACATACTTCCAAATTTCATCTCATTAAACATTCTGACTGAGAATCTTGAACCCACAATTAGTATTAAAGTAAGGAGAAAATCTATTATAAGTATGCTCTTTGGAAAATACTCTACTTCAATTATATAGAAAACAAATACCATAATTACAGTACTTATAACCAGTGATTCAACTATGGTAAGAAAATCCCTGAAGCTGGCATACTTCCAGATTTTTTTATAGATGCCAAATAAAATGAAGCTTAAAAGCTTAACACCAACTATTATCAAAGTGTATCTTATAAAATATTCGGTGTATTTCGGGGCAAGACTCTCCAATCCTCCTATTTCCAACTGTCCTCTTAAATAGAAAGATATAGTAAATGATGAAAAGAATATGGCTATATCAAATATTGCCTGGATTATATTACTTTTAATTTTTAGTAAATTCATTTCAATATTTCAATTTTTTACGAGCTATAATTTACTGTATATTTTCTAAATAATCTTTACCAACTATTATGGCTACATCTGCATCTTCGCCATATATTTCTTTAAAAATACTTGATGGCAGTTCTTTCATCTCATAACTCGAAAAGATTATCGCCAGTTGGTCTGCTTTTTCTTTATTTTCCTTACTATAGTATATTACAGTTTTTTCATAATTATAACTATCCGCATTGGAAAGCCCCAATATTTTAAATCCATAGACTTTTAAATAATCTTTAAACTTTACCGCAGATCCGCTTATGCCATTACCATTAGAAATTATAATATAGGTTCGACTGGTTATACTTTTATCTATAACCCGGCCAACATCTACATTTACTTCCAGTGGTATTACCCCTTTTTCAGAAAACCAGGCAACTCTTTCATAAACCATATCATACTGTAATATATACCTTCCCGGCTTATCCGGTGCTTTAATTTTAATATCTACCGCTGTAATTTCATTATGAGAAACATCTTTAGAAAGCAATCCCCTGCTTCCATCCCAGATGATCATCTCCCCTGTATCCCTGTTTATCCAATGAGTTCCTAAATCCATTCTATACTTATCACCTTCATGCTTCCATAATAGGAAACCATTATTTCTTACAGTAACCTGCGCGTTAAATTCCTGGCCCGGGTCCACATAATTTGGAGTAGTGCCTCCGTCATTATATTGAGCAGCATAAGATATATCTACAGTTATAAACTTCTCCAGAGACGGTACTCCCTGAAAGGAAAACCATGTTATACCTTCATGCACCAGATCTATTTGTAGAATATATTCACCAGGTTTTGAGGGAGATATTACAGTAAAATCAAATACTACTTCATTATCTACATTAACTCCATCTTCAGATATAATACTTCTCTTACCATCAAAAACTACCATTTCTTTACTATTGAAATCTCTCCAGTGATAGCCCAGGTACACTGGATTATCGCCATTTCTATTCCAGGTTAAAGCTCCAGTATTTTTCACCTTAATTTTAAATTTATATTCTGTATCCTGGGTCATTGAATCTCCTATTCCATCAATATCAATATACTCTGCATTGTACTTGCTTGCGGGCTCACCACTAATTATACGTTCCCACATAGCTCTTGCTTCGTCAATGTCCGGAATCTGAACACTAATGGTTCCATTTTCTATCCAATCTGAACGAGAAGGGATAATAGCTGTTTTAAAATTTTTAGAACTAAAAGATAAGACTGCCTTCGAATATTTAAGGATAGTTATAATATCCAGATCCGTTCTTGTATTTTCTATCAGAATATTAAAGTAATATGGAACACTGGATAAGTATCTTATATTTAATTTCTGTATTAGGAGTTCTCTAAATAAATTCTGCTGACGCTGGATTCTGCCAATATCTCCAAGCTCCGTAGACCTGCTTCTGGTATATGATAATGCTTGTTCTCCTGTGAGGTGGTGGTTGCCAGCCGAGAAATTAGCTCCACTCTTTGGATCAACCATAGGTCTATCAATGGTAATATCTACTCCTCCCAGGGTATCTATTAACTGTACAAATCCTTCAAAATCAAGAGTCACATAATGGTTTATTTCCGCATCCAGAAAAGAACTGACTGTTTTTATCATAAGCTCTTCCCCGCCATAGGCATAAGCAGCATTTATTTTATCTTCCCCATGCCCCGGTATTTCCACCAGAGTATCCCTGGGAATGGAAAGGAGACTGCCGGTTCCTTCTTCAGGATTTAAATAAAAAAGCATTATGGTATCAGCTCTGCCTACATCATTTTCAGTATCTCTGGTATCCCGGCCTAATATAAGGATAGTAACCGGCTCCTGGGGAGATTCTATGGTGGTGAGTATGTTCTCTACTTCCGAAGTAGTAATCGAATTTATAGTCCTGTTTACTGAATTAATATAAAGAAAGATTCCGCCCGCTCCTGCGCCTCCGATAAAAATTACCGAAGATAAAACTATTACTATTATCCTTATATATAAAGGTAATTTTTTAAATCCTCTTTTATCCTTATTTTTTTCAATCTCATTTTCCGCTTTACTTTTATTCTTTTTCATACATATTACTATCAAAATTAAATTTTATAATAAATCAGTATTTAAAATTCCTGACCATATGCTAACTGACCTTTCTGATATCAGCACCCAGGTTCCTTAACTTCTTTACAAAATCCTCATAACCCCTCTGGATATGGTATATGTCACTTACCTCTGTAGACCCTTCAGCCGCAAGTCCTGCAAGGACCATAGCCGCCCCCGCACGAAGGTCAAATGACCGGACCGGAGCTCCTGATAATTTTTCAACCCCCTTGATTACAGCATGATGCCCGTCAATTTTTACATCCGCTCCCATTCTGTTCAGTTCGTCCACGTACATAAACCTGTTTTCAAATACATTTTCAGTTACTATTGATACACCGGGAACAACCGAAAGAAGAACTGTTATTATGGGTTGTAAATCTGTGGGAAAGCCAGGGTATGGAAGAGTGCTGATATTGATGGGCCTGTATGCTTCTCGGGGTGCATCTACACTTATATTGTTTTCATCAACAATAGAAATATTTACACCAATTTCTTTTAACTTAGAATAAAATATTTCAAGATTTTTCCATCTCGCATTTTCAATTTCTACTCTATCACCACATAAACCTGCCGCAGTAATAAAAGTACCTGCTTCAATACTGTCAGGCATGACTTCATAATCTGTACCATCAAGACTTTTAACTCCATTTATAATGATGCAGTCCGTGCCTGCTCCCTGTATGTCTGCACCCATTGAGTTTAAAAAATTAGCCAGGTCTACTATTTCAGGTTCCCTTGCTGCATTATTAATAACTGTCTGGCCATCAGCAAGACATCCCGCCATCATTATATTTTCAGTAGCCCCTCTGGAAGGAAAATCCAGATTCATCATTGTACCGAAAAGCTTCGCTCCAGCTTCATTACTGTCAACCTGGCAATTAATATATCCATGTTCTATAGAATATTTTGCTCCCATATCTTCAAAGCCTTTAAGGTGAAGATCAATTTGTCTGGAGCCAATATTGCAGCCACCCGGAATGGCAACCTTAACTTTACCAAACTTGCTCAGGAGCGGCCCTGCTACCAGTATCGAAGCCCTCATCTTTCTCACAAGTTCATAAGGTGCTTCATAGCTGCTGATACTCCCTGGATCAATTTCAACTACTTTATTTTCCACGTCCACATCTACCCTGGCGCCAAGGGTCCTGAGCACTTCTATCATAATATTGACGTCCTCAATTTCTGGTACATTTCTTAAGATAGTTTTGCTGTCGGCCAGTATCGATGCTGCCATCAACTTTAATGCAGAATTCTTAGCCCCGCTTATCTTAACTTTTCCAGACAGAGTTTTTCCGCCATTTATAATAAACTTTTCCATAAATATAAAAAAAGTAATTTTCCCTAATAAAAAAGTAAAGGTTATTATAACAAATAAAGGTGAATTAAAAAATAAGAGCAGCTTAGTAAAAAATTCGTAGCAACTATACTCTTTAAAATTTTTTTTTAATTAAAAATCCAGTCTTATTAACTCAACTCCTGCTTCGTCAAGGAGTTCTATGGCAAGAGGGTCAGGGTAATCCTCAAAATAATATATTTTTTTAATTCCGCAGTTTATTATCATTTTGGCACAGAGGACACAGGGCTGGGTTGTGGAGTAAATAACCGAGTCTCTTATTTGCACCCCATGATATGCAGACTGGAAGATTGCATTCTGTTCAGCATGCAGACCGCGGCAAATTTCGTGTCTTTCACCCGAGGGCACTCCCAGTTCTTCTCTCAAGCATATTCCTCTCTCAAGACAATTCCTCACCCTCATCGGTGCACCATTATAACCGGTCGTAAGAATTCTCTTATCCTTTACAATTATAGCGCCAACTTTTCTTCTAAGGCATGTAGATCTTGTTGCTACCTGCCTTGTAATTGATGCAAAATATTCATCCCAGGTAGGTCGCGTAATTACCATTTTTTCAATATATGCTTTTTTTATTTATAAAAATCCGCTTCTGCTGCAAATTTACGGCAGTATACTCTTTTAAAATATACTAAGGCTTCTTTATTAAAATGCCAAGTACTTTTAAAAAAGTGGAAATTGTAAAACTTGTACTGTTTTTTTTATAAAAAAAATATTATATACTGAGACTAACCAGTTCTTAGTTCTTTATGAATACATTAAAAATTAATAATCCGGATAAAATTAACAAAAACATTATCAAAAAAATTGCTGAACTTATCTCAGAAGGTAAGACAGTAATTCTACCTACCAGCACCATTTACGGATTAAGCTGTAAATATAATGACAGAAATGCAATTGAAAAAATATATAATATAAAAAAAAGAAATAAAAATTTGCCTTTCATAATACTTATTTCCAGTTATGATGATTTAAAAAGCCTGGTTTCAGATATAAACCCGGTTGCAAAAAAAATAATAAAAAATTTTTGGGATACTGAAAACCCAAAGCCCCTTACTTTAATTTTTAATAAGAAAAGCTCTCTAGAAAATTTTATCACCAGCGGCAGCTCTAATATTGCCATAAGACTGGCAGAGCCCAGGTTTTTAAGAAATATAATAAATATCTGCGGTCCTATTGTGTCTACCAGTGCCACTGTTTCCGGAACAAAGAGCTATCCTAAAAAAATAGAGGACATCCCCGTTACAATCAGGAAACAAGTGGATCTGGTAGTAGAGTATCCTTCTTCTCTGACTGGAGTTGAATCAACTATTGTTGACGTGACAGGCCAAACTCCTGTTTTGGTAAGAGAGGGGAAAGTCAAATTTAGAGATGTTCTAAAATTCAAAGGCAGTAAAAGAAATTTAATATAAAAAAAGAGGAAAATAAAAATATTTCCAGCAATTTTTTTATTTTGTGATAAAATTTAGCTTTTTTAAATAAAATATTTCAGATAAATTTTTGATTATCCAGTTAATTGGAATATAATATTACAGGGTTTCAAGTTTGATAGTTATAATTATAATTAGCACATTTTAACAACTTATAAAAAAAATGGATATTTTATGAAGATAGTTATAGGCTCAGATCACGCCGGCTTTAATTATAAATCCAGATTAATTGAACTGGCAAAATCTATGGGACACACGGTACTGGATATTGGAACTGACAGCTGCCAGAGTGTGGATTATCCTGATTTTGGGGAAAAGGGGGCCAGAGCTGTAGCCTGTGGAGAAGCTGACATCGGAATACTTATATGCGGATCCGGAATTGGCATGGATATGGTTGCCAACAAAATAAAGGGCATCCGGTCTGCTGTCTGCTGGAATGAAGAGACTGCAAGGCTTGCCCGTGACCATAATTATGCAAATATATTATGCCTGGGAGCAAGATTTTTATCATTAGAAAAATGTATTGAAATAACAAAAATTTTTATAAACACTCCTGTAAGTGATGAAGAACGTCATATTAGAAGAGTTAATAAAATAATGAAAGTCGAAGAAAGGAACCAGACCTGCAATGGTTAAATCTAAAAAACATGAAAATCATACCTTAAGCACAGATATAGATAACGAGGTAAAAGAGATAATAAAAAAAGAATTGGAAAGGCAAAAGAATCAGCTTATTCTGATAGCTTCCGAGAATTTCACTTCGCAGGAAGTTATAAGAACTATGGGCTCAATACTGACAAATAAATATGCTGAGGGTTATCCTGGATTCAGGTATTACGCAGGTTGTGAGAACGTTGATGAGGTTGAAAAGTTAGCCATAAACAGAGCCAACCGATTATTTGGCTCGAATTACAGCAACGTTCAACCCCATAGTGGAGTCAGCGCCAATCTGGCTGTATACTTAAGTGTTTTAAACTGCGGAGACAGGATACTAGGTATGAACCTTAGAGACGGCGGTCACCTCTCTCACGGACATAAGCAAAATCTTAGCGGCAGATACTATGAGATACACACTTACACCGTAGATCCTGAAACAGAAATGATAGACTATGAAAATGTAAGGAAACTGGCAAAAGCCACGAGGCCAAAATTGATCATAGCCGGAGCCAGCTCTTATTCAAGATTAATCGACTTTAATAAGTTCAGGGATATTGCTGATGAAGTAGGTGCATACCTGATGGCTGACACGGCTCATATTGCAGGACTTATGGTAACCGGTCATCATCCCAGCTCTATAAATGTGGCGGATTTCACCACCGCCACCACTCATAAAACTTTAAGAGGACCAAGGGGCGGACTGGTCATTGCCGATAAAAAATACGCCGGTCTTATAGATAAATCAGTTTTCCCCGGTGTTCAGGGAGGTCCCATGATGCATATCATTGCTGCTAAAGCAGTAGCTTTCAGAGAAGCTTTAAAGGATTCATTTAAGGATTACAGCAGGCGCATTATCGAAAATTCAAAAGCTCTGTGTGAGTATATTAAGAACGAAGGTTTCAGAATTGTATCCGGTGGAACTGATAACCATCTGTTTCTAATAGATTTAACCAGCAAAGAATTAACCGGTTATGAGGCTGTAGGAACATTGAGCTCAGTAGGTATAATAATCAATAAAAATGTGATTCCCTTCGATAAGCTGGATCCAATAATAACCAGCGGTATAAGGATTGGTACGCCCGCAGTTACTACCCAGGGAATGGGTGTAGAAGAGATGTATAAAATTGGCGAGTTGATCTCATCAGCTCTCAAAAACAGGAAAAATAATACAAAACTTAAAGAAATCGGTAAAAAAGTGAAGAACCTCGCCGGAGATTTTCCGGTTTATACCAAATGATAAAATGGTCAGTGGCGGTCGGTCAGTGGCTTCTTACAATATCTCTTACCTTCATAAGCCTTACCGTGTTGGAACGCTCGATCTCATCAAGTTTCATGGTTATAAATCTTATAGTCTCGATTATGCCCGGGATTAATTTATACTCAAGGACATTAACCCTTCTTCTAGTCTCTTCAATCTCCATAGCCATAAGCTGTACCGCTTTCTCCTTTTCAGCCAGGTCAAGAAGGTTCTCTATTGACTTATCAAAATCATTGAGAGCAATATCCATTTCTCCCGAGGTGTTCATATAGCCGTAAGGGATAATATCACCGCTCACCTCTTTGGCATAAACCGGTACATGAACACCTATAATGTTCCTCTTGCTGATTGATACTGAAATCTTCTTTACAGGCAGCAGTAATTCCTGCTCTACCTGGTATGGGCCTATACTGGCTCTTGCAAGTACAAATCTTTCCACTATGGATTGAAATTCTTTTTCTATGGACAGCCGTAATACCTTAACCTCATCAATTACCGCCAGTAATTGTCTCATTAATTCATCTCTTTTATCTTTAAGGAGCTTGTGCCCTCTCCAGGCCAGATTTAATCTCTTCTTTAACCGGAGAAGTTCCATTCTGGTCGCATTTACATTTGCAAGCATTTAAACCTTTTTAACCTTCTTCTTTTTCTTTTTTAAATTTTGCCAGATATTTGTCCAGATATTCGGTTCTTACTCTCTTTAATTCTTCTCTTGGGAACATCATAAGTAGTTTCCATCCCAGATCAAGTGTCCGGTCTATACTTCTATTCTCATACTCACCCTGAGAAATATATTCATTCTCAAATTTTTCAGCAAACTTAAGATACAGTTTGTCCATATCGGTCAGTGCTGCTTCCCCCAGTATTACTGTAAGCTCCTCCACTTCTTTTCCTCTGGCATATGCTGCATATAACTGGTTAAATATATCCGCATGATCCTCTCTTGTTTTTCCCTGGCCTATTCCTTTATCCTTGAGCCTGGAAAGAGATGGCAGTACATCTATAGGAGGAGATAATTTTTTCTTATAAAGAGATCTTGAGAGTATGATCTGGCCTTCTGTTATATATCCTGTAAGGTCAGGAATGGGATGAGTTTTATCATCTTCAGGCATAGTAAGTATTGGAATCTGGGTTATTGAGCCTTTCTTTCCTTTAATTCTGCCGGCCCTTTCATAAATAGTAGCCAGGTCAGTATAGAGATATCCCGGATAACCCCTTCTTCCGGGAATTTCCTTTCTTGCAGCCGAAACTTCCTTTAAGGCTTCGCAGTAGTTGGTCATATCGGTTAAAATCACCAGTACATGCATGTCTTTTTCAAAAGCAAGATATTCAGCACAGGTAAGCCCCACTCTAGGAGTTGCGATTCTCTCGATTGCCGGATCATTGGCAAGATTCAGTACAAGGACTGATCTGCCTATAGCACCGGTTTTTTTAAAATCATTGATGAAATACTCTGATTCCTCAAAGGTAATTCCTATAGCTATGAAAACTACCGCAAATTCCTCCTTTTCCGTAAGAACCGTGGCCTGTCTTGCAATTTGTGCCGCTATCCTGTTGTGGGGAAGGCCTGCTCCGGAGAATATTGGCAGTTTCTGTCCCCTCACCAGAGTGTTCAGACCATCTATAGAGGATAGGCCGGTTTGTATAAACTCATTGGGATAATCCCTGGCAAATGGATTGATCGGAGCTCCATTTATATCCAGGCTTTTTTCAGGAATAATCTTATCTTTCTCGGTTTTTGGTTTTCCCAGACCTGTAAAAACTTTACCCAGTATATCGAGAGATACGTACATATGTGTACCCCTTCCTAAAAACCTCACTCTTGTATTCTCAGAATCTATTCCAAAAGTACCTTCAAATACCTGTACCAGCGCATTATCTCTATTAACCTCAAGCACTCTACCGCTTCTTATACTTCCGTCGTCAAGCTTTATATCAACCAGTTCATCATACTTTACCCCTTCTACACCTTCTACATGAAGCAAGGGTCCGGATATAGTAGTAATACTTTTATACTCCTTTAACATCTTTACTCCTCTATTATCGAAGAAAATTCTTTATCTATCTCTTCTTTGATTTTATCAATCTTACCGATATCATCTTTCTTTATATATTTCATCCTGGCTATCTCAACCCTTACTCTCATATTCTCTATAGCCTTAATATCAGCATTCATTTTCAAATAATTAGTTGCCTGGTTGTAAAAATATATAATTGTATCTATCATCTTATACTGTTTTTCTATTGACGAATAAGTATCTACTTCATGATAAGCAATCTGATGCAGAAAATCCTCTCTTAACATTCTGGCCGTGAGCAGGATTAACCTGTCCGGTCCGGACAGGGCATCAATTCCTACCAGTCGGACAATCTCTTCCAGCTCCGATTCTTTTTCAAGAATTCTCATTGCTTCTGCCTGCAGGTCAAAATAATCTTCCCGGACATTTTTAGTAACATAATCCCTTATATTATCATTATAAAGGGAGTAAGAATTCAGCCATGATATTGCCGGAAAGTGCCTTCTGTAAGCAAGCCTGTCCTCAAGAGACCAGAAGACTTTTACAACTCTTAATGTAGCCTGCACAACCGGATCAGAAAGGTCGCCTCCCGGAGGAGATATCGCACCAATAACTGAAAGAGCGCCAAATCTCTGGTCGTTGCTTGATAGACATTTTATCATACCCGCTCTCTCATAAAACGAAGCAAGTCTTGCTCCCAGATATGCCGGGTATCCTTCTTCTCCGGGCATCTCTTCCAGTCTACCGGAAATTTCCCTCATTGCTTCTGCCCATCTTGAAGTTGAATCAGCCATCAGCGCTACTGAATATCCCATATCCCTGAAATACTCGGCCATGGTTATTCCTGTATAAACAGATGCTTCCCTTGCTGCAACAGGCATATTTGAAGTATTGGCAATAAGTACAGTCCTCTTCATTAAAGGAACCCCGGACTTAGGATCGATCAGTTCAGGGAATTCCATAAGGACATCTGTCATTTCATTGCCTCTTTCACCACAACCTATATAAACGATAACTTCAGCACTAATCCATTTTGCCAGCTGATGCTGGATGACGGTTTTACCCGAACCAAATGGTCCGGGAATACATGCAGTGCCGCCCTTTGCAATAGGGAAAAACATATCTATAACTCGCTGACCGGTAAATAAGGGCATATCCGGACTGATTTTATTAAGGTACGGCCTGGGCTTCCTTACCGGCCACTTCTGTATCATTGTCATCTGTCTGTCACCATTCTTACCTTTTATCACTGCTATGGTTCCTTCAACTGTAAACTCACCTGCTTTAATTGATTTAACTTCTCCACTTACTCCGGGTGGAACCATAATATAATGTCTTATTATTTCTGTCTCATTAACAAAGCCCAGGAAATCGCCACCGCTTACCATATCACCCTTTTTTGCAATTGGCTCAAATTTCCACTTCCGGTCTCTGTTTAATGCCGCAGCAGAAACACCTCTGGCAATAAAATTCCCGGTATTTTTATATATTTCATCAAGAGGCCTTTGAATTCCATCATAAATGGATTGGATAAGACCCGGTCCCAGCTCCACAGTCAATGGTCCACCGGTAGGATATACCGGTTCCCCAACTCCTATACCGCCTGTTTCTTCATAAACCTGTATAGAAGCAAGGTCCTTATTCAACTCTACTATTTCACCCATTAACTTCTTATCAGAAACATAAACAACATCAAACATCTTAGAACCGGACATATTTCCGGCTACAACCAGCGGGCCTGCTACCTTGACAATTTTTCCTAAATTACTCATTTACTTGCTCCTATTTTTCCGCTCTGCCATAATATCTGCCCCCACAGCTTTTATTATTGCTCTTCTTAAATTTCTGACCGCATAATTATTTCTTTCTCCCAGCCCCGGGATCACTACTATCGAAGGTATTATTTCAGTTGCATATTCTTTGATTAACTGATCTAATTTTAATGCGATAGTTTCAGTCATGAAAATAATTCCATACCCTTCCCGTACCAGCTGCTTTAGCTTTTTTCCTGCTTCTGAGGTTTCTTCAATTCCAGCAGTCACAGGAAAAACATCAATCCCTACCGCTTTAAATATCAACATAATGTCATTTTCTCCAAATGCAGCAATCCTGGTACCCATTTAAACCTTTACCTTATTTCTTATTTTACTGTTATCAACACCGTAAAGAACGCCGGTAAATATAATACTTAAATACTTTAGCTCTAATTTTTTCCTTAAAAAAAATTGAAAAACTTTTTCCAGATTGGAAACTGTATATTTTACAGGATCAAAAAAATCAAGATAAAATAAGTCCTCGCTTTTCTCAAAGGAAGAAAATGTACCCTCGGAATGCAGAGTATGAGTTCCCTTAATCACTATATCTGCATAATCCGTCTGTTCCATTTCCTTTACAAAAAAGTCCAGGCTCTCGCCCTCAAATTTGGACATAAATTCTTTTGGCAGAAATCCATTTTTATGTAAAAAATAATCAAAACTTAAATTCTCTGCAAGATGCTTATTCCTATAAATGTTTTTTATATTCAGTATATCTATAATATGTCTTAAATAATCTGTAATCAGTCTGCTGTTCAGGTTCCTGGTAGAACTTAAAACCTTTATCAAATAAAATTTCTCAAGTTCAAGTTCCAAAAACCTGTAATTTTTCTGCCTGCCCATAAGTTCCACCGCAAACTGGAGCAACCCGGAAACTGGCGGTTCAACTTCTTTATAATTTCCAGCCATTGCAGCGTTCTTTAGCCCGTCATAAGAATGCAGTATTGGAATAAAAAGTCTTTCTAAATCCATATCCATAATAATTGACTTAATAACTACCTTTAAGTTATGCAGGTTTTCTTCAAGAAAAAGAAGGTCTTTTACGGCCTGATGTCCGGGCCTCAACCTCTCGTTTAGAAATTTAACAGTACTGCTGTACTCGCTGATTATAACCTTTTCGAAACTTCCGGAGTTTTCTATATCATTTATATATCTGGAATAAACCGTATCTCGCAGTGCTCTAATAAATTCATCCAGTCCCTCGGATCTGAGCATCATCTCAATTCTATTTTCCTCCAGAAATTCAACTTCCCTTGTCTTG
>Ga0315294_10003079_pt1 | contig 18144 bp, 12 predicted proteins | sample YL17G13_40_MG_FD_203626 | JGI IMG/M metagenome (GOLD analysis project Ga0315294, IMG submission 203626) | Sediment microbial communities from Yellowstone Lake, YNP, Wyoming, USA - YL17G13_40 | ecosystem: Environmental > Aquatic > Freshwater > Lake > Sediment | place: USA: Wyoming | collected...
TCTGTAAAATACCTGAGTATTTGTCTGAATTTAGCCTCTGAAATTTTTGAACGATTTATATACTTGTTTTTCATAGTCTTATAAAGGTATTTTACCACATTCTAATGTGCTAATCTTTACAAGACCCAAATATTAATATGAAAATATTAAGTGAATAATAAGCTTTAAATTAAGTTTCTTTACAAAGCCAATATTATTCAAAACAAGAATAATCTTGTGAGGGATTATGGAAAAATTAGAACGAATTTCAAAAAAATTGTTAATGTGTTAGCTCGGTGCACCCACCCGCCGCGCTTCCGTTATTTTTTTGTGTGCGATTTTTGCCCGTCTTCACCGAACACTATTAATTATATAAGAAATTTGAGAAAATAAAAGTATACCTGAAATGCAGAAGAATTCTCAAGTACAATTATTTGTGACTAATTCAATCGAGCAGTTAATCGAAAAAGCCGATGGCTTTCTAAAAGCAGGAAGAATTCCCCCCAAATATTTTCCTACAATCGACGTTCATAAAGCACTTCAAAGGACAAAGGAATTTCCATGGAAAACTGATGAACAAATCCGTGGGATTACAAATGCAGGCTTTGGATTTGTTATTAGTAATCCTTCAGTGGAAGATTATAGAAATTTAGAACCGTGGCAAAGATATTGGGAAGAAGGAATAGCATTAGGGAGAAAGGTAATAGTTCTCGGCGGGGGTAATGCTTTCAAAGAAGTAGGATTGTTAAATCAATATGCTGCCTCACAAAAAATTATTGCTCAACCTAATATTGTCGTTACCGACTTGAATGATCCGAAAGAAAAAATAGCCAGAGCAGACTGGAAAAACCTTTCAAGAATAGATACGCGTGTGCTTGATCTTGCAAATTTTAATGACATTTACGAGACGATAAAACAGTTTCAACCGGATATTGTCACCTTGATCTCAATTTTATCTGTATTTCCTCCAGATACACAGGAAAGAATATTACAAGTCATTTACCAATCATTGCCTCCCGGAGGCAATGTTCTATATGGTACTGCTCTACCTGCTACTCCAGTTAACTTTTACGGTTATCCAGTCTTAATTAAAGCAGAAAGAGTTGTTAAATCAGCCCAAGATTTTTTAGCCGCAATGTTAATGACTCCTGAGGAGCAAGAAAGATTTCCTAATCTTTATGAACCTCAAGAACTAAGATGGTCAGAAAAAGGTAAAATAGATTATTTTAATAATGCAGCGTTTAATCTTGAATGGAGTCTCTGGTTGACTAATCAAATCGACCGTTTGAAAAGGGTTGGTTTTGAACCTCAAATTGCTTCTCTGAAAGGCGTAAAAGGTAAATTTGGTACTAATAGACCGGAAGCTTTGCCTCCTTACTTAACAATATATGTCTCAAAACCCGAAAACATTAACATCCAATTAACTAGATTGCTAAAAAAGACGACAGTGATTGATAAGGTATCTAGCGTAAGATTGGTTCCTTTTGACGGTTCGGAAAGTGAAAAATATGAGGAATGGTTTGATAGATCAAAGCACGCAGAAGAAATGAAATATCAGCATAAAAATACCCCTTACACAACCAACCCGCGCAATAAAGTAGGTATTCCCGAATTTATAGATTTTATGGCCAGATCTCCGCATAATGTAATGTATAAAATTGTACACCCTGAATATGGATTTGTCGGTCATGTCAGTTTAAATGGAATTAACTACAAAGATATGAGTTGTTGGCTGGGCTATCACATCGGTAGTAAGGAAATGTGGGGAAAAGGAATAGGAAAGAATGCTGTTAAAGAAATTCTTGCCTATCTCAAAAAAACTGGTTTTAAAACAGTTTATTCTTGGTCTGATTCTAGCAATATGGCATCGATAAAAATTTTGAATCATTTTTTTGAGGAAACTGGTACTGATAGAAGTGGCATAATACACTATAAAAAGGTTCTTTAAAATTTTTACGTTTTCCTTTGAGACAAAATAAATTTCGATCTTCTCTTGTCCGAGCCAACTTTTTCGGAAGTGCGGCAGGTGAGGGCGTCACGATTGTCCTACCTTGCGAATTTTCGATTTCCTTTTTGGTGAGGGCGGCGAGATTCGAACTCGCGACCAATCGGTTAAGAGCCGATTGCTCTACCAACTGAGCTACGCCCCCATTTAGTATTAATTACTACTGCTTATTATTTTTTCAAGATACATTCTTTTCTTTAGTGATTTCAAATATCTCTCATATTTTATTGCTTCTTTTCTTGTCTTAAACTCTTTTTTAAACACTAATATATAGAACCGTCTTGACTTTGTAAACTTACTTAATCCTTTATTATGTTCTTTTATCCTTTTAATTAGATCTTGAGTATAGCCAATATAATAAGAATTGTCTTTTTTACTTTTAAGTATGTATGTATAATACTGCATAATCTAATCCGATGCTCTATCCCGATCACGCCAAAGGCGGATCGAGGATCCTCGATCCTTTTCATTGGGATCGGGACCAACTGAGCTACGCCCCCATATGCGCCTGGCAGGACTCGATTCCGATATATGCACCTGAGAGGATTTGAACCTCTAACCCCTCGTTCCGAAGACGAGCGCTCTATCCAGTTGAGCTACAGGTGCCATTATCGGAACTATCCATTGGCCTACAGGCGCGTATCTAATGGTAATATTACCTAGTTTATAGATTAATTATATCAAATTTCAAATATCAATAATGATTATATTTTATAAACCTCTTAAACTCAAGAAATATATCCTGATTACAGTGGAGCCTCACGGGCTAAAGCCCATAGTTCCTCCAATTGCTTCATCGTGCGGGACCCTCTGAAGCAATACCCAACTTTGCTTAAGCTTCGTTGGGTTACCCTTAACTCCCATTTATCCCCGATCTAAAGATCGGGGCGTTCTATGCTTCACATCGTAATCCCTCCGGGTATTGCGAAGTATGGTAAATTTTGAAATCTATGTTATTAAATGTAATAATAGACAATATTTACTTGTACTATATTGGGAAAAATAATTTCAGTTGAAAAATTAAATAAAACATTTAAATTCAAAGTTAAAAGTACTGGATTTAGTAACTCAATCAGATCTTTAATAAAACCTGTATACAAAACTGTCTATGCTGTAAATAACATTAGCTTTGATGTGAGTGAAGGTGAACTATTAGGTTTTATAGGTCCTAATGGCGCTGGTAAATCTACAACTATAAAAATATTAACAGGAATTTTATACCCAACTTCGGGTAAAGCAACTGTATGCGGTATAATACCTTGGGAACAAAGACAGAAACTTGCTTTTCAGATTGGCTCAGTTTTTGGACAAAGACCGCAGCTTTGGTATCACCTGCCTGCACTCGAAACCTTTAACTTATTTTCTAAAATATACGAATTAGATAGAAATAAATACAAGAATAAACTTAACTGGCTTATAGACAAATTTCAGATAAAAGAATATCTAAACACGCCTGTCAGGAAACTTTCTTTGGGGCAAAGAATGAGATGTGAGGTAGTTGCATCACTTATCCATTCTCCAGAAGTGATCTTTCTTGACGAGCCGACAATTGGACTCGATGTTGTAGCAAAGCAGGAGATCAGAAATACTATAAAAGAAATTAATAAAGAAGAAGGAACTACTATTTTCCTCACTTCCCATGATGTTGGTGATATAGAAAAAGTAACAAAAAGAACAATTATTATTAATAATGGTGAAATAATATTTGACGGTGAAACACGTATACTCAGGTGGGACTTCCTTCACTCAAAGATAATTTCAGTAAAATTCAAAAAAGACAATATTAAAAAAATAGATCTTGATGGTGTGAAAATATTAAAACAGAGCGATCTTGGAACTAAATTGGAAGTAGATACTTCAGTTATGGAAATAGAAACTGTATTAAAATTTATCCTTCAAAAGCACAAAATAGCAGACATAAACATAAACGATCCTCCTTTAGAAGACATCATAGCTTACATCTATAAAGAAAAAAATGCACCAAAATCAAGATCTAATACAATCAAATAGATTTTTTATTATTAGAACTTTTGATAAATATTTTGAGATCTTTAAAATAAGTTACAAGAATGCACTAGCTTATTTTCTTGAAGCTTTTTCAAGAACTATCGATCTAACTATAAGGTTAATAATATTTAATCAATTATACATAGTTACTTATAGATCCCAGAATACTAGCCTAATTAACGATTTAGCAAGAAATGAAGTTTTATGGATACTTATGTTTGTACAATCATTCCATTTATCGCAAGTATTACTTAGAGATATGATAGAAAATATTCAATCAGGTCAAATTACAGTATATTTAAATAAACCTTTTTATTTCCCTTTCTTTCAGTTTGCGCAGTTTATGGGTAACGAAGGAATAAAAGTTATAATGAATTTAATTTTAGGATCAATATTAACTTTATTATTGGTAGGCGGATTTGATTTTAATATATATCATGCTATATATGCTATACCGCTTATGGTAGGAACACTTACGCTTGGTTTTCTTCAGATTTTTATCTTCGCACTTTTTGCATTTTGGATGGAAGATTCAAGTTCACTTTTTAGAATTTACTCCAAAATCGATATAGTCTTAGGAGGATCTGTTTTTCCTCCCGCATTATTTCCAAAAGTTTTAAAACAAATTACAGTTTTGCTTCCATTTGCTAACGGAGCATATATAGTGGGAAAAACTATTGTTAAATTTGAAAGGAATGAATATTTTCTTGCATTAAAGCTCCAGTTCCTATGGATTTTATTATTTTTATGTTTAATAGTTATTTTATATAGAAAAGGCACTAAGAAATTAGTCCTGCAAGGGGGTTAACTTAATAATGTTTAAATATATACCTCTTACAATAGAATATATAAAAAGAAATTTTGAAAGTTTTATGGAATACCGTTTGAATTTCATATTCGAAATTATCGGTATGATTATAAATAATTTTGGTTTTGCTGCTATATGGGTAATATTTTTTAAAAAGTTTAACATAATAAATGGTTGGGGTGTTCATGATATATTTCTACTAAATGCAATAGCCGGCTTGTATTATGGAATAGGCACATTAGTAGCAGGTGGAATGGAGAAAATAAGTCAAAAAATAGTTAACGGAGAGTTAGATTTCTTTTTAACCCTACCGAAAGATGTTTTGTGGCATATATTAGTTTCGTTTATGCGACCTTCTGTACTTGGTGAAAGCCTTTTCGGAATAATTATGTTTATCTTATCTGGATATTTCTCCTTCACAAGATTAATAATATTACTTATAGTTAGTACTATAAGCGCTTCAATTTTTATCAATGCTGGAATAATTTATCATTCTCTTTCATTATATTTTGGTAATGCAAAGGACTTTGCTGAAAGAATAATGTGGACAATCGTAGGATTTACACTATATCCACAAACAATTTTCTCTGGGAATGTTAAGCTTATATTATATACCTTAATTCCTGCTGGTTTTATAGCTACAATGCCTGTAGAAATAATTAAAAGTTTTGACATAAAGAAATTATTAATATTAATAATAGTAGCGGCAATATTTACTATCATTGCCAGAATTATATTTACCAAGGGTCTTAAGAAATATGAAAGTGGTAATTTAATAAATGCACAGATATAAGATATTAATTTGCATAAAATATTAAATAAATAATATTTAATTAAGTAATGAAAAAGTTTCTTTATAAATTTAAAAATCTAAAACTGTATTTTATCATTACTGGTTTTATCTCATTAATCTGGCTTGTTATACGTACCGGCAAGAAGCCGTCCCGCATCAATTACCCATGCCAAAAAGTTGTACTAAATAATTCAATTTTATTCTTATCATATATCCTCGGTTTTCTTGGAATAAAAGTCAGTAAGGAGTTAATTAAAAAAAACATCCGTCTTTTTTATATAGTTCTAATTTCTACAACATTAATTATTGCATTGGGAGCAGCTGGATTTATTTATAAAACTTTTTATCCACCAATTTCAAATGCCGATAATCATACTCATCTGCCCATGGGAACAGGAACATCCAGAGTAGTATGGGTTCATAGGACTAACGCAAGTAACTGGGAAGACTTGGGAAAACCAAATGACTATTGGAATTATGTAGATCAGACAACTGTTAATCAAATGATGGATGATGGGATAAAGGCATTGACAGGAGCAAATACAGTACTTGCCTCTTGGCAGAACATCCTACCTGATTATGACGCAACAAAAATAATTGCTATAAAAGTTAACTTCAACAATGGTGGCCAGTATGATTTTAATTCTATACCTCAGACAATTCATTCTCTTATCCGAGAGTTAAAAGTTTTAGGTTTTAGCGAAGATAGAATTTATGTCTATGACACAATGAAGCAAATTTATAGTACTACTAATCCATCCAGTAGAAATAATTTCTACAACTATCTTAAAGCTGACTATCCGTCAATTCATATCCGAGACTGTTGTGGAGGAAACGGTAGAGAAGCAAAACAAACTGGTTCAACTTTTGTTATGTACACTAGAACTTTAACATTCGATAAAATACTCGATGATGCTGATTATATTATTAATGTCCCAATTTTTAAAATGCATGGATTCTCACATGTAATAACTTTTTCATTTAAAAACCATTTTGGAAGTGTTCATCAGATAATCTTTGGAGGAAGTGAATGCGAATCTCCTTTACATGCAGGTATTAGTACTACTAATTATACAGGATGTTTTTCATACTTTGGAGAATCATTGGTCCAATTAAATAACCAGCCTCAGATAAAAAACAAAACAAGACTGATTATAGGAGATGCTATCTTTGCACACTCAACTTCTAATACGGGAGTACCGCAGAGAAATTTGGACGCATTATTTTTTTCGAAAGATACAGTTGCTGCAGACTCGATTATGTTTGATTTTCTCCATAAGATTTGGGTTGATGAAAACGATTGGCACAGAAATGGAGATACACAGGACCAATTATATCTTGAACATGCTGCAACTGATGCTAGCCTTGGAGTTCATGCACATGCTGTAAGCTGGACTGATGGAGTGCCTGCTTATACATTAAATAACGGGAACGGAATAGACTTTGTGTCCTGTAATCCCTCGTGTCCCGGAACTCCCCAAACATATACTTTGACAGTATTAAAAAGCGGTAATGGTTCAGGAACAGTTACAAGCAGCCCATCAGGTATTAACTGTGGTAGTACTTGTTCAAATTCTTTTAACAGCGGCACTTCGGTTGTTTTAACCGCAAGTCCTGCTTCTAGTTCCAACTTCTCCGGATGGTCTGGCGGAGGATGCTTGGGAACAGGAACATGCAGTATAAACCTGAATTCTAATGCAAGCACTACTGCATCTTTTGCACTTAAGACTTATACTATAACTGCTTCAAGTTCATCTGGAGGGTCTATTTCTCCTTCAGGAAGTCTTTTAGTAAACTACGGCTCAAATCAGACTTTCACTATTACAGCAAACTACGGTTATCATATATCAAATGTTTTAGTAGATAGCGTTTCGCAAGGAGTCATTCCCTCTTATACCTTTAATAATATAACAGCAAATCACACAATTTCAGCTTCTTTTGAAGCTAATACTGATTATCAAACTGTTTGCGAGACAAACGGGGGACATTGGCTTATTACTTACAGTGAATGTGAAGGTATATCTGAAGATATATGTACTACTTATGATGGCTTTTATAATTCATGCGGGTCACCCTGCAGACATAATTCTTTAAATGGCGAGCGTAAGAGTGCGAGTAGTGCTGGTTGTGTACAGCATTGTGTAAGTTTCTGCACATTTGGCGGGCAGGGACAAGTTTTGACTGCGGAAAGTGAACAATCTCAATTCTCTCCATTTAATGTCATCAGCGATTTAAAAGAAGAAACGACAAAAAGTATAGATAAATCAGAAGGTAATATAGATACATTACCCATCAGCCAATATATAGGATTTGAAAGTAGAATACCTTCTGATTATATTTTTTCACCAAAACCAATCCTTATTTACGATCAATATGATCCTAAATTTTTGCTATATATATCTATAGTTCTATTATCGATATCAACTATTTACTTCACAAAATATTATGTAAAAGTAAGAAAAGAGTAGTCAATTGAGGATCTAGAAATAGATAAACAACTTCTAACTGACATACTCCAAAAAATTCTTGATGTTAATAATAGATTAATACTTACTCTTTCTCATCATCCTTATAAACAGTAAATTCACTTGTTTTTATACCCTTCTTTTTATCTTCACTAGACTCCTCTCTAATATCAACATCTTTATCTATGCTGCCTTCTGTCCTTTGTTTATCATTTTTAGCATTTCCTTTTTGAGTTTTATCGCTTGTTGCTATATTTAATGCTTCTTCAACTCCGCTTTTGGCTTCAAGAACCTCATCTGTCAAATCCCTTTCTAATTCATGTTCAATTCTTTTACTTACCTGTTGCTTTTTTTCCTGTGATAGCGTTTCTTCAACTTCATTTCTCACATCTCTTTCTAATTCTTCAAATTCATCATCTATCTTATCCTTAGCTTTACTTAGTTTTTCTTTAACTTTCTCTCTGTACTTTTTCCACTTTCGGTAAATAATTATAAGTAATAACAGTAATAAAATTAGGAGAAGAAGAATAAATAATCCCAAGCAGAAACTTGGTATAACATAACCGCCTATCCTAACTGCATAAGGATCAACTTTAAATTTTATAATTTCTGATTTCCTGCTTAATATGCCGCCATCATCTTTTGATGTTGCATAAAGCTCATATTTCCCTTCAAGTAAAAGTTTATCATAAGTAAAAGAGAAATATCCGCTTTCATTTGAAGTCACTTCCGCAATCAGTTCTCCATTTAAGTATATAAAAACCTGAGAATTTGGAGTTGTTGTTCCTTCAATAACTAGTTTTTCACCGATTGGGATATAAGAATTATTTTCTGGCTTAATTAAAACCGGAGCTTGAACTTCTGCTATTTTAATATTTATAGAACTTTCCGAAGAGTTACCTGCTACATCTACAGCCTTTATAGTTATTGTATGTTCACCACTTGTAATTGATTCTATCTGGTACGGACTTACTGCTATGATATATTCCCCATCATCGATTTTTATCTCATAATGATCTATTCCTGATAAATCATCAGTAGCACTAAATATTACCTGAGGTAAAACTTCAATAATATTATCACTGCTTGGTTCCGTTGTTATCTGTATGTCATGAGGAGGTGTTGTGTCTATTTTTAATGTATAAGTTGTTACAGTACTCCATTGACTACCGTCTGTTGCAATAATCTTAAAATAATAAATCCCATCAGCTAGATCTGAATAACTTATTGAAGTTCCGTTTCCCATATTTGTTTTTGGGACTGCTGCATTTGGATCCTGAGTGAATATATAGCTGAATCCCTTTGCACCTGAAGGTACATTCCAGCTGAAAGTTATCTCAGTTGTCGAAACCCATAATCCATCTGCTCCAACCGAAGCTGTAACAGTCGGTGCTGCTACTGGCGGTGGAGGCGGTTCTGTAATCGTAATTGTTATACTGCCTGTACTTCCTAAAATATCTGTTCCCAAACCATCATTCGCTAAAACTTTTGATGCTCCGCTTATTGAAATTACTGCCGAACCGACCCCTTTTGCTTTAAACGTTATAACCCCAAGACCGCCGGCGGAACCATTATAACCTGGAGTAGGCAGTCCGCAGCTTATGGTCGCAGTAGTTGAAGTATACGATGGTTCACTAGTATAAAGAGAACAAATAGAACCGTTTTTAGTTATACTTACAGGCTGGATCGAATTTGAGGAAAAAGTAATATTTACAATATATGCATTTGTTGCATCTCCTCCCGTATTTACTTTTGGATATAAAGTAAAATTCTGACCGACATAAACCTTCACACTTGAGGCAGTAAAGTATAGTGATGCGGCTGCTTTTACACGGTTAAAAACTCCGCTGGATGCAAAAATTAAAAAAACAAATACAAGAATCCCTAAATATTTTTTACAAGACAAGTTCAGCATGAATAAAGTCTACAAGATAAATTTTAGCCTGTCCAGTAATAGAGCATAATACTAAAATCAATCAAATCTACATAATCATCCCCATTTATATCTGCTCTTGGATTCGAAGGATATGACTGATTCCAATAAAACATTAAGATACTGAAATCTGTTAAATTAACAAACCCATCACAATTAAGATCAGCGATTTTGCAGTAGCTCACAGTAAAAGTAAGTGTTTGTGTAAAAACACTTTCATATCCTCCTACTACGACCTCTTTTCCATAAGTAATATGACTTCCAACTCCAAGCGGATTTGTATTTGAATTAAAATCATAGCTCCAACTACCACTTCCTTCAGCTTGTACAACAGAAGAGTAAGTTTCAATAAAGACTGCCACTTGTGAAAACGGATGCGCATATCCTGAAATTTCGAGCAGATCACCTTGGCTCATGAATGTTTTGTCTAGAGCAATAGTAGTAGGTATAACAATATTACTTATAATAACATTATTAAATGGTATAGTATGTACAATAAAACTAACCGTTTGTGTCTGCCTTAAAAGAATATCTTGAGCAAATATACTCACACTAAAATTTTCATCACCTAACAACCCTGTTATTTGCTTATGAAAATTACCACCACTATCAGCAACTATTGTTCCACCAACTGTACCATTTAATAATATCGTTATAAATGCAGATGGCGACGTATATCCAAAAAATTCAATTGAAGAAGTATATGTACCAACACTTACACTGACCGTATTTATCCCTTTTATTGCTTGAGCATTTATATCTGCTGAGTCATAAACAATCGTTCCAACTGCATCATTTACAATTTGTATGGTTACATCATAATCGCTTAAACTAGCAGGATTTGTAGCCGTTATCCCGCCAACTGCTATTCCCAAACCCGCATTTGCAGTAACTCCTGTTATAAGAGCGACATTACCATTAACACTAAATACCGGTACACCGCTCCATCCATTTCCTGATGTTGGAGAGGTAACATTTGTGAAATTTGTGAAAATAATACGGATATAATCTGTATTAACTAGTGAGTGGCCACTAGGCGGAATAATAAAGCTAACATTATGATGAACATTTGCTGTATTTACAGTATCATCATTTATATAATCTGCAGGAACTAATAATGTTTCTGCTTTTACAATATCCTTCGGTAAAATAAAGAAGAAGATAAATATCTCAATTACGAGTAATTCTACGACTGGCAGTTTTAATCTTTTGTAAATATCTAACATGAGACATATAATTAATGTTTTCCGATAAGAACTTTAAAAGCTAACCCAATTCTTTTCCTCATCCTGAATGCTATCAAAACAACCAAAATAATTATTGCTAATATTATTAATCCTTCTTTCCATGGAAAAACTGTAAATGTAGTAGTAGCTACAATAGTTTTTTTACTATTACTACCATAATTAGCAACGAGAGTAGCAGTATATCGTCCTTTCAAATTAACTTGATCCCATACGGTTCTTGCTTGTCTGACAGCTCCAGGTATAACATTATTCTGTGGTATTTCAAGAGTTGCAACTTTCTTCCCGAAAGTATCAGTAATAGAAATAAACCCAGCAGGTTTAAGATGAACATTACCTGTATTTTCAAATCTCACATTGAAATCAACAGGACCAAATTCAGAAAATGATTTTGTTGAGAAAGTATCTATTACAATTTCCTCAGTAATATTTCCCGATACTCTCAGCAATACAAGTGCTCCACTCTTTGTAGCAACTCCTGACCCTGTTATTTGATTTGTCCCGCCGGAAATTGAAGATACGATAGATACATAATGCCCGCCGGGTTCAGCATTCTCTGGTATATTTATAATAAAGGTAACAATCTGCTGTTTCTTTGCTTCTAACTGAAACTTTGATGGTGAAATACTAATCCAATCTGCTACCCCATAACTTGAAGTATCCTCTGATTCTTCAAGCACTACCTGCCCTTCCTCTCCGTAAGGAGTAAATTCTTCAGCAAGCATATCCACACTCTGCATATATTCAGTTTGATTATAAATTTTTAATTGGTTTGTTACAGTATCTCCTGGATTGCTGTTTAGTTCAAAAATAAGTGGTGAAATAGTTACACCTGATTCGGGAGTATTTTGAGCTTTAACATAGGATACAGCCGAAAAAACAACTCCGATTATGGTCAATAAAATTAGAAAAGATTTTATTTCTACCCGATGTAGGGTGTGCATAATATTTAAATAATTATACTTAGTAAGCAAGTATAACGCAATACGCTTAATATAAAAAGAGATTTGATACTATGGGCATCAAATCTCTTTTTTATTTTCAAAATTCTTAGTAAGTCGGCGTTGCAACAAAGATAATATTATTGGTATAAACTCCAGGTGTCTGATCACCAGACACACTTAACCTGTATCCTATATAAACTGCATCTGCTGTTACACCAGTTGTTTCAGACATAACTGTTTCAGCAGCTTCAGCATCTCCTAAACTTTGAAATATCTTAAATTCCGGTGTAGCATCATTGCACTGCTCGCCAGATGCCCATCCTGAAGGAGATCCTGTTTGGTCATGAAGACAATAACCAAATCCATTGAATGTTGAAGTCGCCCAAAGATCATTACTTGTTCCAGAACATGATCCATCACACGAACCATCCGCTAAAGGTGTACCGCTTGATGCAAGCTGATCAGATTCCCTGACAGTAACTGTATAACCGCCTACAGCATTTGTAGTGATTGTTAAGCTTTGGCATCCATCTACAAATTCCTCGACAGCAGGAGTTGCAAATGGGATAGATGTTGCTGTAGTAGTAATATCTCCCTGGCCTGATGCAAAATTACACACCGTATTTGCTAAACCTCCAACCGTAAAAGTCAAAACCTCTGCAACAGTAACCTCTGCAGTAATAGTTGCAATAACTACAATCCACGTTGATCCTATATCATCAAAAGTTCCAGCAATATCCATATCATAATAATTAGCTGCTACAGGATTATTTATCCTTTCATTACTACCACCACCAGTTGCATTTGTTCCAATTTCTATCTGGACACAATGAGTTGCTGTTATAGGTGTTCCTGTAGTTGATGCTGTAAATTCAATAACATCTGTTGTAGTATTTACTTCTACGCCCCAAATACCATCACCTTCATTATCAGCTAAAGTCTTATCTGTCCATGAACCATCGCATACGCCATCATCATCTTCTGCTAAGTCTATATCTGTATAATCTACGGTTGTTAGATTAAAACCTTGTGCAGCGCTGTCGAATGTTAATGTAATTGTTTCACTTACCCCCACACCGCTTGGAGTAACAAACTGTATGGTATGGTTAGCATCCACTGAAGGTCTTGAATCCTCGATCTCATCTTCAACTTTTGTCAAGTCCCCAGCTGCATAAACTGTCCTGGAATTAATCACAAAGGTAGCAATTATCAAAGTTGCTCCTGTAAAGATACGAAGCAATTTGTTTGATTTTTTAAGGGCAGGAATTTTCATAATTACAAACTGTAAAAAATTATTTAAATTAGAATATTTACTATAATATAGAAGCATAATCCCGAATTTTTGTCAATAATCAGCATTAATAATTATTATTTCTAATCTGAACTAGTTACTAATTTTAGATCTTCTGTTTTTGAAAGAACATTTGTTCCCATTCCGTCATTTGCAAGCACCACAGTTTTATCAGTAAATTCAATTTCAAAATTACCTATCTTTTTTGCTTTAAAATAAAATACCCCAACCAGGCCTTTATTATCACTAAATCCTGGTGTTGGAAGCCCACAGCTATATATAAGAAGCCCTTGAGTATTATCAAAGTGATTTTCAGGGAACAACTCGCAGAAACTTTCTAGTGTATCCACTCTCTCAATTTCTACAAATTCAGTAGGATAGCTTAATCTAATTCCAACTGTATTTATAGCTTTTCCTCCTGTATCAACATAAGCTTTTACAATGATTTCTTCCCCAACTCTATAATTTACTTTTTCAGAAGATAGATAAAGTACAACTTCCCCACTTTTAACATCTCTAGTATTAGAATTATTTTTACTCTTATAGAAGAACTGATAATACAAAAAAACACACAGAATTAATACAAGAACTATTAATATAATTTTTACAGAATTACGATTAATATATTTATTATTTTTCTTCATAATATTCCTAATTAACTTGTTTAACTTTTTATCCGCCTCCTCCCTCTCCTCCTCCCTCTAAGCATGACTCGTCCTGCTTAGGCGCGATACGGCGGGATTTCGCCGAGATATTTAAAGATACTCTGAGCGTGATCTCGAAGGGGCTTTATTTAAAATTAATACCTTTAAAGCTTTTGATAAATTTTTTCTTTTCAATATTAATAATACTAATATTATAAGAATTATAAAAGAAAAGAATAAAATTATAAAATTAGGAAATATCCAAAAGTATGTAGTTTCAGAAATTACCTCGTTATAAGCTTCTATAAGTAAAACTGCTTTGTATCTCCCAAATAACAATTTACTTTCAAAATTATCATTTAATATTCTGTTTTTAAGAGGAAAGATAGTTGTATCCGGTATACTAATATTCCCAACTTCTTTATTAAAAATATTTATTATTTTTATCTCCCTATTTATCTTATGATAATAAACATCTTCATTTTTTATATTTTCAGTAAATTCAACTTGTCGATTACTTGTTATTTTATTTACATTAAACTCTTGTATTTTTATGATATCTTTCTTGGCATTATAGTCACCTTGTATTACATTTAATATAATAAGTCCACCTATATAAGGAATAATATGCGACGATTCTTCTTCAAAATACTGAGGCGGCATTACAGGTTTAAAAAGCATAACAGCAAAGTGGCTGCCGTTATTTGCCTTTTCAGGAATAGTAATTGCAACATTTACCTCTTCTGTGTTCAAAGCATCTACGATAAAATCTGAAGGACTGGCAGAAATCCAATCCCGGGGACTCCATTCGTTATCCACATAGAAATCAGGTACACCATATTCATCAATAGTATAGTCACTTATCTCTGCTTTAAATGGCAGAGGAAAGTCAAAATCATTTCTTAAATATATAGTTTCATCTATTACTTGCGCCGGATTTACATTTAATTCAATAATTGATGGATATATGGTTACAGAATTTGAAACATTTTCATCCTGTGCACTTACATCTATATTAAATAAAAATGTAAAATGAAAAGCTATTATTAAAAATATGATAAAAATCTTATATATTTTCTTAAATCCCATAACAAATAACTCCTAATACTTTAAAAAGTCGGTGTAATTATATAAATGATATTTGTTTCGTATCGTCCTGCTTTCTGTGATGAATCAACTGTAATTCTATACGTAATTGTAATGTTTTCACCGGAAACAGCACCTGTTTGTCCTGTTATCTGAGTTGTATGGTCTGCACAAGGTTTTCCTGAACCACTTGTTGTAAATCCTGCATATTTTGGACCTCCATTTGTAAATCGGTCAGCTGTACCACCAGATAAAACGTCGTCATCTGTAGTATATCCAAATCCTGTCCCAGTCCATGTTGTCGGATCACTATTAGGAGATTCATAATTTTTAATAGTAAAAGAAACATTTTCAGTATGTGTCAACGCTTCAGATAACCATCCAGTTACTATATATCCATTATAAGCATTTGTACTTGTAGTAAAAAGAGTACTTTGTAATAAATCTGTCCAAAAATTGACTTCATTAAGTTCTACAAATACTATAGAATTCGAATCAACAGAAAAAGTCAAAGTAGGAAGAACCCTAAATCCGTCTGAATTTGCTCCGGAACCGGTTGATTCGGCATTATTTATAGCTCTAACACCAACAAAATAACTTTGTCCTGTATGAAGATGACCAGCAGTAGTTATAGTTTCAGTAAAATATGTAAGAGGTCCATTATAATCAGTATTATCACTTGTAAATTTGTCTATATAAAATGTCCCGCTTGTTCCAGCATCTCTATCAGATACCATACCCAGTTGGATATTATCTACAGTCAACCCGCTTGTATCACCTGTCGTAGTCGTATACTGCACACCATCCACCCACAATGATACATATCCAGATGCATTTGCAAACCACATGATTTCAATAGATGAAAAACTAGAAGAACTAATGTTTACCCATGAAGTTGTTACAGGTCCAGTTTCTAAAACTCCTCTCACTCGATAATTAGCTCCATCATAATTGAGTTCTATACTTGCTCTTATAGTGGTAGAAGAACGTATATCCGTGATAGTGAATATATCTCCTGACGTCATAGTCAAGCTATTTGGATTTAGATAAAACCGAGCGTAATAAGTACCAGCAGCGCCAAAATCATCCTCAACATATATAGAATTTCCATCATTAATCAAAGCTGCCATACCCCATATACCAACATAAGCAGAAGCATTCGTACTAGAAAGATTTCCGCCGTCATTACTATTAGAATCCCATCCGGTTAGATCTCCAGATTCGAATTCATTTGAAAAGATATTACCTGGCTCGCTCTTTGCTTTCCAATTAACTATATCTGTCCCGCCGCTTGTAGTACCAATAGCATATTCATAACTTTTAATTCCAGACTGGCTATCTGAAAAGCCTGACCAGTTGCCTAGAACTGTTGTCAATGAACCAGTATTTTCATCAATATCACTCCCAATTGTCCCTCCATCATAAACAGTTCCTGCGCCGGGATTAGAATTATCAACTCCGAAATCTCTAATTGATTCAGAATTTGATCCAAATTGAATCCAGTTTGAGTAAGTGTTAGCTTCATCTCTTACGCGAGCCTGCCAATGATATTGTGATCCAGGAGTTAAACTAGTAATCGTATGTGTAACATTTACAGGATCACCACCAGGATATTCAACCCCTGATCCGCATGAATCCTCAGTATCTAAAAAAGGTGTACCTAGTTCATCTTTTTCTATACATAAATATAAAGTATCTCCGATATCAGTATCAGATGCATATGCACTAAATTTGACTGATGTTTCGCTTGTCCAATCGCCAAGTGCGATTACTGTATCATCTGTCTTAAGCTGAGCTAAACTTGAAGGATCATTTGGAGCTGTATTTGGTGAAGGGATATAATCTACAAGCATCCAGAGAGTAGAAACACGCATGCTTTGAGTATCTCCATCATCTGATAAACGTACAGCTATTTGGCTTGTATCAAGAGTACTTGTTGTCCAGCTAGATGAGACATAAGGGCGAGTATATCCAATTAAATAGTAAGGTACCACACTAGTCGTACTATTTGTATACCAAGTAGTTGTTGTTATATCCAAACTTTCACTTTCTTGATAAGGATTAGTAGTAGTATCATCTGATACACCAAGCGTTACACCTGATTGAGTAGCTGCACTTTCTGTAAAACGAATCCCAACTTGAACCAAAGATATTGTCGATCCGGATGTGATACCTGCAGTTGAAGTATCTGTTATATTTACAGCAGTAAAATAGCCTACATTACTTGTATAAACATAATCAGTTACATCGTTTGGAGTAGTTTCGTCTAAGCATTCGTAATTATTTGACGGACCACCAGAATTTGCCCACTGGGAACTTTCTCCTGCTGCATTTGGTTTTAGGTGAACGATATACCCAGCACCTGGATAACCATTTTGTGTAGTACCTATATTCTCATTTACAGCAACATCATCAAAATACCATTCACCCACTGTCTGCTCTTCAGCATTTCCATTACCATTAAAATCCAATCTCATAATACCAGAGCTGAAATCCCTTGTTGAACTTGATGCAAAACTTGATCCATCTATCTTTGCTTCCGCACTGTCTGCACTTACCCCACCTGACGCATCAAACTTTACTTCAAGTCTGTACCACCGGAGTAGATCAAGTGCTGATGAAGCTGATCCGATTGATCCGTCTTCATCATACAACCGCAACTGTCTATTGTTATCTAACGTTACATAGACCATATAAACGTTTGTAGTACTTCTGTACTTAAATATCCTATTCTCCGCGCTTGGAGCAGTGACGATTCGTATATAAGTCCTCATATAAAAAGGACCATCACTATTACTAGATTTTATATTGATACTTGCCCCTTCAGGAGTTCCTGAAGCCAAAGAAGCTATCTGCAAAGATGCGTTTCCTCCATGATAAACAGTTGTAGATATACTAGAATTATACACAGACAGCCACTCAACATTTGCCGTTGTACTTTGAAG
>Ga0315294_10003080_pt1 | contig 18143 bp, 23 predicted proteins | sample YL17G13_40_MG_FD_203626 | JGI IMG/M metagenome (GOLD analysis project Ga0315294, IMG submission 203626) | Sediment microbial communities from Yellowstone Lake, YNP, Wyoming, USA - YL17G13_40 | ecosystem: Environmental > Aquatic > Freshwater > Lake > Sediment | place: USA: Wyoming | collected...
CCTTGGCCATGACGCAGGCGTTGACCTTGCGCTTCTGCGCCGCCGTGGACTTCTTGAACGGCTTGATGCCTAAGGCCTTTTTGCAGGCATACCCGAACTTGAGGTGGGCCTTCATCTTGGGCGCGATCTTCCTTTTCTTGGCCATGCTGTTCTCCTTATTTTTCACACGTTTTGCGTATCTGGTTCCAGATCTTCGTTGCCTGCTTGCGAAAGAGCGCCGTCTGGCGCTGGATCTTCAGGGTTTCCTCAGGCTTGATCGGATCCGGAGACCCGATCTGCTTTCGGACCTTCAGATTGAAGTCCTTCAGGTTCTTCGCGATCGCCACGGCCTCGCCCTTGTTCGGACTCTGTCCCAGCTCGTTTACGAGTCGCTCGGCCATGACGGCGGCCGTGTGCAGCCCTGAGGAGACGTCCTGGAGCTCCCGGAGACCGGCCCCGGGGATCCGCGCTGCGTGGTATTCGGCGTAGGCCAGGGCCGCTCCGACTTCCGTGATCCTCTGGCCACGGTCGAAGCACGCTCCCGGCGTCATTCGGATTTTAGTTTTCACGGCCTATTCCTCATGACCGAGTAGGTTCCGTGGGAGGGGGACCGGAACGACGTCGGACCCGTCCGGACTGGGGCGCCGGCGGGAGCCTCCGCGGGCATCTGGGGCGTCCAGGCCGGCCTCCGTGCTTCGTAACCGAATCGTTCCTGGGGCCTCTGGGGCACCATGGCTTGGGAAGGCCTTCCGGGCCATCCGGGAACAGGCATGGACCAGGACTCTCCCGTTTCCCACAGGAGCGGGCTGAAGATGGCTCCGATCCCGATCGCGAGGAGCGCGATTTTCTGCGCGTCCTTGGACACCCTCGTGGGGAAATACTTGTCCAGGAGGATGGCCTGGGTGTCGATGGTCGCCACGTAGTCGCTCAGGACTTTCTGTTCGGCCGCTGTGAGGGCGGTCCACATGGGCCCGGGAACGGAGAGGCGCTGCTCGATAACGGCGACCTGGGGTTCCATTTGGATCCGGGTCTGCACGGTGAGACGATACTTGTTGGCGTCGGCCCCCATGGGACCGGATGCCGACTTCATCTCCGCGGAGAGCTCGGCCGTGCGTTCATCAAGATCCGCGGCGATCGCGCGGGCTTCCTTGATGCCATCCAGGATCGCGTCGCGCCGGTCCTGGTCGATGTAGTCCTCGCCCAAGCGTCGTAGATTCATGGCTTATTCTCCCTGGAAACCTTCGACATCCCAGACTTCGATTTCCCCGGACCGGGCAATATCGGTCGGAAGGGGAGCGAACGTGCCTCCCTGGTGCTCACCGGAAACGGATTCGGGATGGATCGGAATGATGTAGAGGATCAGGCACTGCCAAACGCAGTAGGGCTGATCCGGATAGTGTTTTTTACAGAAGGTTTCGATGTCCGCAAGGGGGATCGAATCCTTTAGGATGTAGTGAGGAACGGAACGGCGGGATTCTGGATCGTTCTGGGGATGCCCGGGGGGGAGCTTCGTGCCGGTCTTCTGGAAGGCCTCGTGGGTGCCGTACCCGATCTTGAAAGTCTGGTTCGAGTAGAATCCGGGACGGATGTGTTCCGGGGACATCGCTTCCGGGGCATCCATGAACGGGACCGGATCGAAGCTCTCCATGTAGACGATGGCGTCTTTGCCGGCACCCTTCACGTCCACGATCCGGCCGGCGAAACCCTTCGACATCTTCGCGTCATGGAACTCCACGATCATCCCGGGACGCAGCTTCTCTACAGGGATCTCGACGTGCTTGGAATCGAAGTCGTAGCAGACGACCATTCTGGTCTCGACGTCGAGACATCCCCCGCTCACGAGAAACAGTTCCTGAACATCCTTCCAGCTGGCCGTTCCTCCGGCATGCAGGGAATCCTGGATCTCCGGGGGAAGCATCGATTCCGGGGACTGGTAGCCTCTTTTCTTGAGGTCGGTCAGCATCGTCTCGAGGTCCAGCTGCTGGGTCCCGAAGTGCATGAGCTTCGCGAAGTCTTCGAAGGGAATCGGTTTTAAGGGCTTGACCCGGTAGGAGATCTGTCCGTGGACTCGGATTCCGTTGCCTTCTATGGTGCCCTCTTCGAAGATCGGGACCGAGACCGGATATCCGTCGACCGAGTGGGTCCTGAGGGCCCGCTGCAGGTCCCCCGAGTCCCTTTGCGTCATATGGAATCTCTCCGTCAATCCGCCGGGGGAGGGGGAAGCGGACTACAGAATGATACCCCAAAGAGAGGTGCAAGCCAAGCGGAACCCGCTTATTTGAAGAAGAGAAAGTACGCCCCGGTGGCCAGCGCGGCGCCGCCGAGGGCCGCCCCGACGATGGGCAGGACCAGGCTCGGCGAAGAAGGAGCCGCGGCCGCCGGCGTGGGCGTCGTGGCCGGCGCCTGGGTGCCCGTGCAGGCCGTCGCCGGCGGAGGGATGGGGATTCCGTTCTGGACCTGGGCCATGCCTTGGACGTTCGGTTCCGGAGCCTTGGGGCACCCGGGGAGGTAGACGATGCCGTTGGAACAGACGACGCTGCCGTCCGCGACCGCCTGGCAACACACGCCGGCTTCGGGCGCCGGGCGTTGCGTGGGGTTGGCCACGGGAGTCTGCGCGTCCTGACCGAGGTTCATTACAGGGTACATAGTTCTTCCCCCAATGAAGGAATCATACCACGGAACCAGATCCAGGGCAAGGCCGCCGTTCCTCAAGGCCTCCAGGCCTTGGCCTCCCGGATCGATATCCTTTGAGCACTCATCAGAAGGTCATTAACGCACCACGGGGTTTCGATGTAGTACCATTCGTCGGGAGGCCAGTTCCCCTGGAATTTCTTCCTGACGTTCACCGGAGCGATCGCGTAGTTTGGGGATTGCTCGTACCAGACCACATCCAAGACCTCGTAGGTTCCCATCGGGACCACGTCTACGTATTGATCTTTCTCGTTCTTTGAATAAAGGGCTCTAATAGCCAGGTCTTTGGGCAACCTGAAGACGCTGCCCTTTACCGGAGCGGCTTTGAAAGTCATGCCTCCCATCTTTGGATTCCCGGGAAACCAGTCCTTGGTTGACGTGCGCGCGTTATCCTCCAGGATCTTGATCTGGTCCATCCCGTAGATGGAATAAGTTTCCGGATCAGTGGAGGTGATTCGCCCCTTCTCGTTTATTGTTCCCCGACGAAGGATGACCAAGCCCCCTGCGGAATTCTGAACATAATAGCGTCCTGCTTGAAGGAAGGATTCGTGGCTTTTGTAATTGTACTTCTGGATTCTGTAATCGTACTTCTGGGTCTCGTAAGTATCGATATAGACGTCGATATCCAGGGTTTTGGGTATAAATATTGTTTCTCCAGCCTTGAGCATGGCTATTCCTCGGGCGGCCTCCACTCCTTCTTCCCGGGAGGAATCCTCGGCGCCTTCTTGATCCCGGCGGCCACGAGGACGATCTCCTTGACCTGTTTTTCGAGCTTGGCCTGCCAATTCTTTTCCATGACCACCCAGGCGTCGTGCTCTTCGTAGGTGAGGCCGTTCGGCTCGTCGCCGTGTTCCCAGACCAGGGATTCAGCGCTCACGGCGTCGTTGATGGCGTTGTAAATATCTTCCACGAGGTCGTTGAATTTCCGGAGCACGGCGTTCCCGTATGTGAAAGCGGCCATGGTGCTGATGGCATCCCGGGGTTCTTGTCCTTCCCACAGCCCGCTGTCGGTCTCTTCATAATCGGACAGGTCGTCAAGAAGCTCGGCCGCTTTTTTTAGAGAATAGCTCTTGTCGACATGGTTTTCGTGGTGGTAGCTGTCGCTCAGATCGTTGATCTGCAATTCCGCCGTCCCTGCGTTTTCTCTTTCTATGATCTCCTGGACGATCTCGTCGATGAAGTAGCTGACGGTTTCCCTGGCGTCTTCTTCGGCTCTTTCGTTGTATTCGCCCATGGGGTGCTCCCTATTTCGTGTACAGATGGATGCTCCACGCGTATCCGAATTCCCACCAGAGACCCAGTGAACCCAGGAACTCTTCGAACCTGGCGATTTCTTCCTCGGCCTCGCCGGAATCGCCGTCGTTGAGGAGACGCCCAAGAGGCCCTTCCGTGGTGATCGTGATGAGCGCGTCATTCCCGAACCGCTCTCCGCGCTCGAGCCATTCTTCTTGAGTGTAAACCTGGCCCCCGAAGTCGAGGTCGCGGTCGTGGAGGTATTCTTTGACGAGGCGCTTGAGTTCCCAGAGAGCGGAAGCCTTCCGAAGAGCGGAAGCCTTCCGAGCTGAACCGCTGATGACGAGCATGTCTCCCTCGTCGGACGCCTCTCCGGGAGGCGGCTGCGGAACGGCCGGGGCCTTGTTCCTTAGGATCCGCGGATCCGTAGGGACGCCCCCGGGAATCGTATCCATTAAGGGATACCATTCCTCTGGCCGAATGTACCCTCCGTAAGTATTGAAGGAAGCCAAGCGGACGAAGTCCCATATGAGTTCACAGAATACTGTTAGCTTCACCATGGGGGACATAACGAAGTTTCCAGTGCAGAATATTCCACCCGATACGTTGGGGTGGACGATCGGCGTTTTCCACAGGATCCCCGGCTTCGAACGGGGGTAGGACGCCCCGAGCACCATCTCGGCTTGATTCTTTTGGAGGAACTTGACTGGACGGACCCCCGCAAGGACTTTACCGCGGAACATCAGATCGTACTCTTCCGGGGCGTCTCCGCTGGCCTTGAACTCCAGGATGTCGGACTCCGATTGAAGCTTGAGCATCTCCTGGTAATCCTTCTTGAGCCTGCGGCTGCGCGGATCGTCGAAGAATCCCATAGAATTTCCTTTTATCTTTCAAGCCTAGGATAAAGATGAACGCTCCATGTGTATCCGAGTTCCCGCCAGAGGCCTAAGGAATACAGGAACTTATCGAACCTGTCGATTTCTTCCTCGGCCTCGCGGGAATCGCCGTCGTTAAGGAGGAGATAAAGAGGGCCTTCCGTGACGATCGTGACGAGGGCGTCATTCCCGAACCGTTCTTCGCGCTCGTGCCATTCTTCTCGCGTATAGACACGGGCATCGTAATCAAGATCGTGTTTGGCCAGGTACTTCATCACGCATTGCTTGATTTTCCCTGGGTCGGTTAGGTAATTTGGCCGCCAGTCCTTGACCCCGCTGATGACGAGCATGTCCCCCTCGTCGGATGCCTCCCTGGGAGGCGGCTGTGGAACGGCCGGGGACTTGTCCCTGAGGATCCGCGGATCCGTCGGAAATCCTCCAGGGACCTTCGCCGCGACGGCATGCCAATCCTTCGCGTTTTGATACCCTCCGTAGGGATTGAACAGGGCCATCCGGCCGATGTCCCAGAGCATCTCCATGACCTCCGTGAGCTTTACCATGGGATTCATCTGGAAGGTCCCGAAGCATACCGTGCTCCCGTTGATGTTGGGGTGCAGGATCGGGGTCTTCCAGGAAATCTGGGGGAGGCCCCGTGGGTATTGCGCGCCTAGGACGACATCGACCTTGTTCTTCTCTGTGAACTTGACTGGGTCCTCGTGGGCCAGGCACCGGCCGTGGAAGGTGACGTCGTACTGCTCCTGGGTATCCCCTTTGTCCTTGAACTCAAGGATGCTGGACTCCTCCTGGAGCTTGAGCATCTCAGCATGGTCGCGCTTGAGGCGCCGTGTGCGCGGATCATCGAAGAATCCCATTATTCGGTCTCCTCTTTCAGGAACGCCTCGAATTCCTTGCGGACCCCCGCCCTCCAATCGGTACGGGCCAGCGTCTTCAGCCATTCTAAATGGAAATCCGTCCGATTGCTGACGTCAATGTTCCCCGTGGTCCGCACGAAACTCTTGAAAAAATCCCGAATGAAATCCTGGCGAGCTTCCTCAAGATCGTTTTCGAGATTTGCCGCCATGGTTTCGCCGACTTCCTCGTCCGGATGACCTCGGATCTTCGCGATCAACCGGTGTATGACCCAAGAATTCCCAAAATCGAAGACCAGGAACCGGTCGTATTCGTTCTCCTTGTGTTCGTATCGGATCTCAGCAAGAAGCTGTTTCTGGACTCCGCCAAAAGTCATCTCGAATTTTTCCTGATCCGGCCTCCACTCCTTGACTCCGGTGGGCGGAAGGTTCTTTGCGGCGATCAACCTCCAGTAGTAAGACAGGTGTCTCGTCACGAACGTGACTCCGGCGTCCTCGACGGAAACCGAGATGTCCCCATCCCTCGGCATCGCCGCGTCTTGGTACATGAATTCCAAGGTATCCATAATGACTTGTCTGGTCGACTCGAAACCGTCCGAACACTTCACGGCGTCGAGGAGGGCGTCCGTATTTCTAAGGTTTTCCAATCTGCTTCTCGTCCTGTTCCCTTTCGAGTAGGCCGCTTTGATGAGGTCGTAAACGTAGCCGTCGAGCAGATTCGAATCCATCGTTATGCCTTGCCAGTCAGCCCAAGCGGCATTCCCGACCCAATCTCCTTCGGCGGATTCCCAGACCTTCTTCCACTCCGGGTATTCCGTGATGTTGACCCTGTGGGTCTTCAGGACTTCATCGAATATATGGATATCGAGCATTTACTCTTCTCTCGTCCCCGGATAGACCTGGGGCCAGAAATACCGCTGGCCGGTTTCTTTTTCCTCCTCCCGAAGACGCCGTGACACCCATCTTTGGGCCGCCCGATCCAGTTTTTCCGGGAGCTGGCTCAGGACCGGTCTCATCCTATCGACGAGCTCCGGCCACAGGAGATCCGGATAATGGCTGATCATGTCCACGACCCATTTAGGAAGATCTATGTTCGTTTTTACCGGATCCGTGAAGAGGCCAAACTGGTCCAGGGCCCACATTATCCCGTTTTCGAGGTATTCGTTGAAATTTCCAAGATCCTCGTCTTCTAAGGGGCTTTGTTGTTCGGTCCAGAAATCTTCGATGTAACCGATCCAGACTTCGGGGCTTTGGTTCTGGGCCCAGACGACAACGAGACCTTCGACTCCTTCCGGAGTCAGGAAGTGCGTGTATTCGAAACGGCTTCCGCGCCAGCGGTCGTCTCCGGCCGTGTCTCCCTGGCGGTATTCTCCGAGGATCCATCCGACCGGAGTTCCGGCCTTCACGGGCGCGGGCCTCCATTCCTTGACGCCGTCGGGAATAATGAAAGCAGGAGGATGGTTGGGGCCCTTGACCCATTCTTTAATGCAGCCCGTCGTGCCGTCTTCGCAGGCCTGCACGTACTTCACGACCTCCTGGGTCAAAACGGGATCCAGGGTCATGTAGCCGTCGATTTCTTTCTTGCTGTCGTGCTCGATATAGACGGAGCCGTTATGCGATACGTCGGCCGTGATCGCATCCTTCTGAAGAGAAATGTATTCATCGTTCGCCCGGACGACACGGGTCTTCTCGGCCCACGGGATCTGAGGAAGCCCTTCAGTCTCCATGCTCATCCTCGGGGTCCTCGTGAACCAGCAACTTCCTCTCCTCGCGGACTTCCGTCATCTCCTGAAGAAGGACCGGGACCTGGGTGAGGCACAGGGGACACACGTAGGCGGTCACTTGCCCAGTGGAATCGACCACTTCGACCTTGAAGATCCCCGGAAGGGGGCACCCGTGACGCGCGCATGGCGGCAACCCGAACATGACATTATTCTACCATGGGCCTCCACGGCCCCTGCCAGGCGAACTGCATTTCCCCCCGGCCGGCCGTGTCCACGAGGTCCTCGAGGAACTCCTTGGGGTCGATGGAGATCTGCTCCAGGGCCTCCCCAGGCAGATCCGTCATCTCCGCGAGGAGATAAATGACGTCGTCTTCCCCCTCCCGGACGGCGGCCAGGACCTGGACGACATTGTAGGCGATATTGACGTCGAGGTACATGACGATCCCGCCCCGGTTCACGCTCTGGTCGTAGAGTCCCTGGACGACCTCCCTGGCCTCTTGGACGTCCTCTTCTTCCGGCGGAAGTTGGTACCCCATGGACACGTGAGAGCGCGAGGCGATGGCCACGATTTCCTCCTCCAGATCCCACGGCAGGGGCGTCCGGGTCTTGAGAATCCCGTTGGCTCTATCGACAGCCTCACGGGATCCCTTCGGAAGCTTCCTGGCCATGAGCTTCTTCACGACCTTGCGGAGCCGGCCGCGCTGCGCGAGGCTCCGCTCTTCCGGGGTGTGGTAGTCCATCCCCAGGAAGTCGAAGAACTCCTTCTCGTCCGGGCTCTGGAACACGATCTTGGATCCCTTCCAGATCCCGTACTGGTCGAGCTTGTAGCCCATCTTCTTGGCCTGGGACCTCATAACGATATTGAACAGGTAGTCGCCCGTGTAGGTCAGCGTCAGCCCCCCGAGCTCCTGGGGATCCCGGGCCACGTAGAGCTCCACCTTCAGGCCGTAGGCGATCACGCTGTACTTCCGGCGCTTCTCTCCCGACTGGAACCCCATGTCCGTGATGATCTTATGAAATTCCTCTGGATCCTTCGGAATGACGACGAACTCGACGTCGCCGATCCACGGGCGCCGGCGGCGGATCGATCCCACGAGGACCATGGCCTCCGCGTGGGGTTCGATGGCTCTCCCCATCGTATCGGCCACGTTCTTGGCCTGGGCCATCGGAACGCGCTTTTTCGAACGCGGCTGTCCCATTGATTCGCTCATTTTTTCAACCACAAATAATAAGCCGCGGCGCCGGCCCCGGCGACTCCGAGGAGAACGACGGGCAACACCCATCCCTTCCCTCTGGCGGCAACTCCGGCGGCACAGTCTCCTGAGGTTGGGGGCTTAGGCACCATGAAAGGTCCTTGCGTTATGTACTCGGCGACGCCGGGTACGTTGGGGGCGGGACAGGAGGGTCAACCAGCGGGGTAAACCGTTCCGTCTGAGCAGACCACGCCCCCGTCCCGAGTGGCCTGGCAGCAGACCCCGGGCGGAGGAGCCCCGCTGCCGCCCAGGTTGAGGATCCGGATTCTCAGAGGCATATCTTTCTCCCCACGGCGTCCTTCTTCAGCGTAGCGTAAACGAACACGATGGCTCCGTCCTCGATGGACTTCGACTTGTAGTCCCCGGAGAAGCACGTCGGCGGGCGCTGCCGGAACCGCCAGAACTTCTTCGTTTTCCTGGACGTGTAGAGCCGGTTGGCGTACTTGCGCGCGATTGCCTCAGCCTTCTTGCGGGTCGGCGCAAGTTTCCGGCTCACCAAGATCGTCTGCAGGGTGCGGTGCATTACGATTTTCCCTTCTTCTTTTTCTTCGACTTAGGCTTTTTCTTGGGCTTTGGCTTCGGGGCTTCCTCCTGCTCTTCTTCTACCCGACCCCTCTGAAGAGCGGCGGCCTTTGCTTTATAGTCCTCCCATGACCCCGGAGGGAATTCCATGGTTTTATATTGCTTGTATAGATCCACGTCCCAATAAACTATCTTCCAGTCCGGCTGGAAGTCTACGTGCTCCTCAAATTGGATGGATATATACCCAGGGAGCCAGTCCGGCTTGATTAGCTTCATCGCCTCAAAAAACACATCCCTTAAAGGATCGACCACGAGCTCGCGGACGATTTCGTCTTCACCCTGATCCCAGTCTTCCGGAAAGCCTTCGTGTTCCCTGACGATGTGCGAAATCCATTCTTGCGGAATGCCAAAATACAGGCACAGGGCGACATCAAAGCTGACGCTGGCCATCGTATAGGTGCTGATCGTGTCGATCTCTATCCACGGGATATGCGGCACAGTTTCGTAGGATTCTTCTTCGTTTTCTGTCTGGATCATCGATCTGTGTGCATACTCCCACATCTCGACGACCCAGTTCTGGTCGTGCTGAGTATTTAGAATTTCATCCCAGATATTTTCGCCGTAGGCCGTCAGAAATCCCCTGGCCACGTCTTCGGGGGTCGGAAGCAGCTGGTCTCTGGGCGGGAGGGGGAGCACACTGAGTTGGTTGTATTGTCGTCCGTAGGATTCCCTGAGCTCGTCGGAATCCGCGACTTCTTCCGGCTTGAAGGCCGCGAAGATATCCTTCTCTTCGGCTTCGGTCGCCTCCGGGAACAGGCCCCCCCACATCTCCATCTGGCGCGTCTCGCGCGCCTCGAAACTCTCTGCGGCGGCCGCTTCCTCTTCGGGGCTCGGCTTGAAGACTTCGAACGGCTTCTCCAGGACTTTCGTCAGTGGGCCGGCGGGCCGGCCCGGCTCGAACACTTCAAATGTCTTAGGCTTGAAGGTTTCTATGGGCCCGGGGGTTGAGGGATCAAAGACGGCGAAGGCTTTGGGTTTGATCCCGGGCGCTTCGGGCGCGAAGACCGAGAAGGCCGACGGCTTCTCGTGGACCTCGATGGGCATCTCGGGACGGACCACGGGAAGACCGGGCTCTCCCTTGGGCGCGAACCTCTCGAAGATCGAGATCTTCTTTTCTGCCGGAGGTTCCGGTTCCTGGGTTTTGGGCGCGAAGATCTGGAACATTGATCGCCTGGGAGGCGCGATCGGGGCCGGATACTGGGCCTGCTTCTTCTGGAAAAGCCAACTAAAAACCCCATCCAGCCGGGGCTGCACTTTGAACGCGAGATTGCTCATCGAGGCCTGTGAGGTGCCTCCAGGTACACGATCCAGAGTCCCCCGTTTCCGAACTCAAGTTCGAACCATCCCCGGAGGCCCCTGTATTTCAGTATATCCATGGCCTTCGTGAATCGGACGATGAACGGGATCAGGATTTCGTTCCAGAAGGATTCTTCCGATAGAGGCTCATAGCCGTAGGCCCGGTAGAGCCCCGCGGGGAGACCCATCATTTTATAAAGGTATTCCTCTTCGATGAATTCGATTTCATACCGGGCGGCATCCCCTCCCTGGTGCGGGGCTTCCTGGACGGCCTCGCGCCATAAAGAGCTGTTGGCAAACGCAAGAACCGTTTCGAATATGTGGTTTAGATCCAGGTAGGCCTTCACCTGTCCCACGACTTCCGGTGTCGTGGGCATGACCCATCCATAATCTTTTAAAACCCAAAGCGGCATTTCCCCCATCGTATATTCAGCGACGTCCGGATAAACCCTCGTCCAGTTCTCTACTTTCCAAGGCTCCCTCTTGGGGATGGGGGCGGGCCAGAAGGACTTGGATTCCACCGGACTCGGGGGCTCCTCGTGGATTGGCTTCGACGCGAAGGCTTCAAAAGGAGACCTCTCCTCTTCCCCGGCTCCTGGAAAGAGAACATCGAAAAGTCCCCTCTCCTCCTCGACCGGCTTTGGGGCAACGGCTGGAAGCTTCGGCTTGAACACTTCGAACGCCTTGGGTTGAGCGGAGGGCACGGCGGGGAGGCCGAAGGCGGAGAACATCGACGGCTTGGGCTTCTCTTCCCGTGGCGCGAAGACGGAGAACATGGACTCCTTGGCCTGGGGGACCGGGGCGGGGAGCCCGGTCTTCTCCTTCTTCCCGAAGGCGTCGAAGATGGACCGCAGGCTTCCGAACACGCCGCCCATTTGAGTGCGTTTCCTCATCGAACGCGTTCCGAGTAGTAGAGATCGATTCCGGAATTGTCCGGTGATGGATGGATGTAGAAGGTTCCAGGGAGGTCGTCTGGTTGCACCCGTCTCATCGCCTGCGGAAAGGCGTTGATCAGGGGGTTGAGGACCTCGCCCCAGAAGGCTCCGGAGATCTGACCTTGACTCTCGTGTCTTTCCACGATCTCCTTCGGAACTCCAAGGGCCTCGGCCAGAGACTGTTCCTGGGACCTCGGTCCAGCGAGCTGAACGATCGACACGACGCCGCCGGCCTCTCGGAATCGGGGGTCCTGACGGGCCTGGCGGGCGGCCGTCCACATGGGATCGACCCCCCAGTTCGAGCGGATCCATTCAGCCAGACGCTCCGAGGAAGGAGGTCTTGCCGGCTCCGGCCTCGGACGGGAAGCTTCGAAGTAGGTTCTCAAGGATCCGCGCTCTTCCCTCTGGGCTCCGGGCTTGAAGGACGTGAAGATGTCCTTTTCGTGAGTGGCCGCGGGTCCGAACATGTATTCCCACATCGCGGTCCCGGAAGGCCGCTCCGGTCTTTGGGGTCGCGGTGCGGCTCCGGCCGGGGGCCGGACTGCTTCCCCCTCCGGGGCCGGCGCGCGCCTTTGCGGGGCGGCGGCCGCGCGGGCCTTGTCGTACGCCGCTCGGCGATCCGGATCCGCAAGCACCGTGTAGGCCTCCGTAGCCGCCTGGAACACCTCCGCAGCTTCCTTGCTCGGATTGCGGTCCGGATGGATCAGTTTCGCGATCCTCCGGTACTGCTCCCGGATCTCCTCGGTGGAGACGGAAGGTTCCAGTTCCAGGGCCGCGTAGAGGTCGACGTTGACCGGAATGGACGGAGCCGGATGACGCGGGGCTTCAGCCTTCCTGGATTTGAACCAGTCGCGGAACCCTCCAAGCCGTGGGTCTCTTTTCACGCCGACCGCCTATTCCTTCCCCGCGGCCTTCCTCTGCATCCCGCGGAGCTTGCACCAGGAGAGCGCCGTCGTCGTACCGGCGACCTGGGACGCCGGCTTCGTGGCCGGGGAGTTCTTGGGGCACGGGGGCTTCGGGCAGGTTCCGGGCGTTTTCTTGGCCATATGGTCCTCCTCTAATCTTTTTGGCTCTCCTAGTTAACCACTCTGAACCGCCGGCCCTGCATGGCGATCGATGTGCCTTGCGCGTAGGCGCCGACCTCCTTTGCATAGACGTCGATCCGGGCCAGGATCGATCCGGCCTTCTCGGCATCCTGCTCGGACATGCTCCGCGCGGCCGCGACGAGCGTGGCGAGTTCCGCAAGGGCCGCCTCCGCGTTCAGGTATCCCATCCTATAGAGCTCGCGGACCTGGCCGAACCGGGCGTCCACGGAATCGAGATCGACGAACCGTTCCGGTGAGGTGAGCGGTGCCACGGGCGCCGCCTGAGTCACGCCGGGGACCGACGTCTTGGCTTTCGGTTTGAGAAGCCAGTAGAGCCCCAGGCCTCCCGCGATTCCGATCAGGAACCACGGGATGGAACTCGTTAAGGCGTCTTCGTTTGCGCCCAGGAAGCACTTCTTCATTGCTCGATCTCCTTAGCGTAGACCGCCATTTCCCCGGAAACCGGAACGGACACGTCCATATTACGTCCGAATATATTTTCGATGACCGATTCTATTTTGGATAGAATATTCGCGTTTCTCACGCCCAGGATCTCATTGGCCGTGACCATAGATTGCATCGTCACCGCATGACGATCCACGTTTTCCGGGTCTGCGATGAGACCCGATTCGTATATGAGGTCATACTCACGAGGAACACGATGACTACGAAGAATTCCTTGGGGGTAATCTAGGGGCGCCCGGTTCCGGAATACGACGCCTCCAAATTCCGCGTAGACCACAGGATCCTCATACCCCCGGTTTTCGGCATCTGCGATTATCTGATCGTCCAATTCGCTCCATCTTTTGGCCGCCTGGGTATTGGCCAGGACCTGAATCCACTTCTCCACAATCGACTTAATTTCGTCGTCGATCGCTGCGTCGCCGGGTCTCCAATCTTTTGTTCCTCTCATGGAGGGCGGCCGTCTTGAGGAACAGGTGAAGTAGCCTAGAGATAACAGCTTTTGACCGGCCTCGTCGGCCTGTTTCTCTGGGACGAGTACTTGATAGGCCCGGGGGCCGCGGACGTCGATCGTGGCGTCGATATGGGACTGCTTCAGGAGGTCACGGATTTCCGTGGCCCAGCGTTCGTCCGGAAACGAGCCGATCGGGACCCGCATTCTTCACCTTCCAGGGCCGTCCGGGGGAGGAGGCACCCATCGGTTCTTTAAAGCGTCGAGATCGTGTAAATAAGCAGTCCTACTCCTACCGCCAGGCCTCCTCCGATGAGGAGATTCTGCGTGCTGAACACGTCGGAAGCCGGGGGCGTCGCGGCCGGCCGCGTTATGACCGTCGGCGTGGTCGGCGAGGCCGTGTTCGTGAATCCCGGAGGCGCCGGGGTGTCCAGCGGCAGCTGGAGCGGCTTGTCCTTGTGGATCAGGAAGATCTTGTACATCTCGCTGACCCCGACGGTCCACTGGCGCACCGCCGCGGCCTCGGCGGCCGTCGGGATGGTCCACAGGGCCGGCTCGGGCTCGTACAGGCGGTCCAAGACCTCCCGGACCGTCGGGAAAAGGGGAGCGATGGAGTTCGACAGGGCGAGGAATCGCGTGGCATCCAGACCCAAGGTGCGCGCGAGGTTCCTGTCGTAATCTCCGCTGTAGGAGATGAGATCGTCCAGGGCCGGAACTTTTTCCATGGCCGCGTTGATGGACGCCATGAGCGCCTCGCGCTCCGGAGGGGTCAGGGTCGTGACCTCTCCGTCTCCGAGTCCCTTGTTCGCCCACCAGGGACCGACTTCGAACGTCCTGCGGTTGGGCACGGCCGGATTCGTTCCGTAGGCGTTGATCATCTGCGACGGCGCCGCCGTGCATTTGATCCCGCCCGGGGTCTGGTAGCCGACCTGGCCCGGCGGGCACGGCTGCGGGTTCTGGGCCAGCCGCGCATTCCCCATGTGGGCACGCGCGGTCATTTGATGGGCCCACATGGATGCGGTCTTCAGTCCGTCAAGCGGACCGATATCGTAGACCGGCGAAGCGTGGCCGTGTCTCTCCCTGACCGGAAGTCGAGGGATGCCGAACGGGCCGAACCAGGACCTTCCGAAGACCGTGTTGAAGTCTGAAACCATCGCATCACCTCGCGGCCCACATGGATTTCGTATCGATCTGCTGGGGCGGTTCCCAGCGGTGGTACTTGTACGAGTAGAACGACGCCGTCCCATCGGCCTGGACCACGTACTCGCCGACGTTGTCGATCTTCACGATGTACGGATAGCTCACGGACATCCCCGGCGGCGTGGGGAGCTTCTTCAGGATGCTCCGGTCCATGTCGACCTGCTCGCGCGTCATGTAGTAGACCGGGATCCCGGAGGGCATGCCCGCCCAGGGTTCTCCGTCGCCCACGGTTCCCAAATGGAAGATGCTCTTCCTCATGGCTTTTTCGTCGCCGCCAGGATCACGATCCCCGTCAGGGCGCCGGCGGCCACGAGGGCCATGACCCACCAGGGGATCTTCCGGGCGGCCGCGAGGATCGGGCTGTCGATGGGCTTCCGTCCGGTGAGCCCCTCGAGACGCCTCACGGCCTGGTCGACTTCGTTGACCCTGGAAATCCAGACCCGCATCAGATCGAAAGTCGGCCGATCGATCTGGACCGCTTCTCCACGTTCCGCGAGCAGAGCTTCGAGGTTCGTGAAGGCCTCATCGGCCTCGTTGGTATAGCGGTCGGCCTCGTTGAACTGCCGATCGATGTCGGCGAGCATCGCAGCGGCGATGTTCCCCGAGACCGGCATGGCCAGGGCGGCCTCGGCGGCCGGCCGGGCCTCCACGTAGCGGTTCACTGTCTCCAGGTAGAGGGTCTGGGCCTTTTCGAAGGTCGCGAGCAGCTCCTCAGCCTGGGTCCGGGGAATGATCGCCAGGGTCCCCGAGGTGGGGATCGCCGGGTAGCCCCCAATGATTCCGGCCTTGCGGAAGGCCACCTGGAGATTCCCGATTGGGTCGCGGATCTCCTGGAGCCGGGTCCTGGCCTCTTCGTCCGAAATCTTGTCCGACTCGATGATCACCTCGTTCACGAGGCGCGCGTTGAGGTCCCGGACCTCGTCGGAGACGTCCGTGTCGGTCTTCTGCGCGTAGTCCAGACTCCCCGCCATGAGCTCGTCCAGGGACCGGCTCAGGTTCATAAGCGAGTCCTGGATGTCCGTCGGGTAAGTCCGTCCAAGCCAGCGGCGCGACATTATTCGGCCTCCTTGGGGTGGGTTCCTACGGCCCTCTGCACGAGGCTCACGACGTCACAGATGGCCCCTACGGTCTGACCGACCGCCAGGGCCAGGCCGAACCACTTGAAGAAGCCCTTGTCGTTGATCCAGACGCGGTAGCCGAGGGCTGCTGTGGACCCGTGGAAGACAAGGCGGATCGTGTCCCCCGTGGCAGAGCTCCATTTGAAAAGCTGATCAAACGTCTGTGAAAGCGAGAACGTCGGGCCGTACCGGCCGAGGGCGGGGGAGGAAACCGTCGGACGGAAGGCCACCGGTCTAAAAGCGACCATCCGGTGCCTCCAGTCTGCGCTATAGGATCGTACCTCAAAAAGGATATGGAATCAAGAGTTAACAAAAAAGGGCCCCGGTACGGGAAAAACCCATGCCGGGGCCCTTTTGCGGACTTGTCGTTCCCCTCCTACAAAGTCGGAGACACGAAGCCTCTCCGCGGGCACTAAAGACCGTGTGCGGGAAGACGTCGAAGCTACGAAGCCGCTTCGCGGGCGTTGGCAAACTCTCCGAAGGCACCGAGTCCGTCCGAGACGTTCCAGTCGGCGACACCAGGCCTCGCCGCGGGCATAAACACATCCAGCGGGCGTCGGAGAAACCAAGCCTCTTCGCAGGCACAGGATTCCGGAGTCTCTGTGTTGAGTCGGGACCTTGAAGCCGTCCCGCGGGCCTTGCAAAAAGAATCCGGTTCTTCTCCGGGTCGGAGATTCAGGGCTTCTCCGCAAGCATTAATGTCGCTCCGCAGGCACGGCGTCCGTTGAGCTACGGGGGCTGTCGGGACTATTAGGCCATCCCGCAAGCACAGATAGGTACGAGGACGAGATGCGATCCCGAGCTGGTGTCGGATGTTTAAGCCCTATCCGCAGGCACTGCGAGACCCAAGGGCGAAGAGCGGCGTCTTGGTCTTGTCGGATGTCTAAGCCCAATCCGCTGGCGCTGCGAGCCATATGTGGTTCGCCCGTGAGATCCGCATTCTTGCGTCGGATGTTCAAGCCCTATCCGCTGGCACTGCGAGGAGGCCTAGCATGACAAGTCATGAAGTAGCCGCCATCAGTCGGATGTTTAAGCCCTATCCGCAGGCACTGCGAGGTAATGGGATGTCCAGCTTTCAGGATCGCTTCCCGTCGGATGTTTCAGCCCAATCCGCTGGCACCGCGAGGTCCTCCAAGTGACTGAGAGTACGCTTGAGGGATTGTAGTCGGATGTTTAAGCCCTATCCGCAGGCACTGCGAGATCCCGCAGCGACGCGGCAATGACCCCTCCCGTTGCTTACGAGTCGGATGTTTTAGCCCAATCCGCAGGCACTGCTGATCGGCCAGAGTCAAGCGGATCCGGTCGGATGTTTAAGCCCTATCCGCTGGCATTGCGAGCACATTCTCTTCGTACGAGGCCACGCAATCAAGCCTGTCGGATGTTTAAGCCCTATCCGCTGGCGCTGCGAGGATTGGTCCGCCGCATATCGCGACGGCCACGAGGAGTCGGATGTTTAAGCCCTATCCGCAGGCACTGCGAGAGCTGCTCTCCGAGGCAGATGCCCTCGAGGAAGCCGCGTCGGATGTTTAAGCCCTATCCGCAGGCACTGCGAGAAAGGAGCGATCCGATGAACACCGATCCCGAGGAACTGTCGGATGTTTAAGCCCTATCCGCAGGCACTGCGAGCGGCCATGACCCCCAGCGGCTTCCCGATCCTTGTCCGGCCGTCGGATGTTTCAGCCCAATCCGCAGGCACTGCGAGTCGCTAAGGAAAAGTCACTCCTGCGCTCTCAATATCGGTCGGATGTTTCAGCCCTATCCGCAGGCACTGCGAGGGGGAGAAAACCCATGGATCCAATTAAAAGGATCAGGTCGGATGTTTAAGCCCAATCCGCTGGCGCTGCGAGACCGTCGTCGGCGATGGTCTCCCGGAAGATCTTGGCCGTGTCGGATGTTTAAGCCCAATCCGCTGGCACTGCGAGGGGGACCCATCGGTCTCTACCGTCGGAGTCTTCAAGCCGCTCCGCGGGCATCATCGCACGTCGGATGTTTAAGCCCTATCCGCTGGCACTGCGAGACCCAAGGGCGAAGAGCGGCGTCTTGGTCTTGTCGGATGTCTAAGCCCAATCCGCTGGCACTGAATCGATTTAGGAATACCGGTGCGGTATACTGTCGAAGCTACAACGCCGCTCCGCAGGCACTGCGAGGCGGAGGACCTCGCTGAGCAGGCTGAGGCCCTGGAGTCGGGACTACCAAGCCGTCCCGCAAGCACAGAGAGAAGGATTCCAGCAGGCCGTGATCCGTCGGGACGAGCCGTCGGGACTACTATGCCATCCCGCAGGCACTCAGGGGCGAATATTAATCGTCGGATGTTTAAGCCCTATCCGCAGGCACGGCGAGCGATGGGTCCCCTGGCAATTTCACGTCGCTCATCAGGTCGGATGTTTAAG
>Ga0315294_10003081_pt1 | contig 18135 bp, 12 predicted proteins | sample YL17G13_40_MG_FD_203626 | JGI IMG/M metagenome (GOLD analysis project Ga0315294, IMG submission 203626) | Sediment microbial communities from Yellowstone Lake, YNP, Wyoming, USA - YL17G13_40 | ecosystem: Environmental > Aquatic > Freshwater > Lake > Sediment | place: USA: Wyoming | collected...
TTCCCTTGTCCGCGCCCTTTTTCTTCTCGACCGGCCGCGCTCCCACCAGCCCGAGCGCCCAAACCTGGAACTGGAAGGGGTCCTGCTCTGCCAGCATCTGGGCGTCCGGCACCGAAACCGGCTCGCCGACCACATCATAGTCAAGCCCCTCGCCGAAAGCGGCCAACAGGCGGTGCTTTATCAGCGTTATCGCCAGGTGGGTTATGTCTATGCCGATCCAGCGGCGGTTCAGGTTCTGGGCGGCAGCAACTGCGGTCCCACAGCCACAGAAGGGATCGAGGACTACGTCCCCTTCGTTGCTGCTGGCAAGGATGATCCGCTCGAGCAGTGCCTGGGGTTTTTGCGTGGGGTAACCAAGGCGTTCGTTGGCAGAGGGAGCGACGATCCGGATTTGCCAAACATCGTCAGGGTGCTTGCCCTTGGGGTTGAGCTTCTGAGGGCCGAAATCTCGGTCTCCGCGCACGTTTCCAATATAGTGGGAGAATCGCTCCCTGGTGGTCTCTGCGTAATCGTCGCGCACGGGGTCGGGGTTGAAGAAGAACTGCGTTGTCTTGGAGTACCAGAGTAGTGTGTCGTGACGTCGTGCCCAGTGGCGCGGCGAAACACCTGCGCCTTTGTAGTACCAGATGACCTCGTTCTGGAAGTTGGTGAGCCCGAAGGCAGCATCCATGAGCAGTTTCAGATAGTGGCTGGCAGTCGGGTCACAGTGCAGATAGATGGTGCCGGTCGGTTTCAGGACGCGCCGCAGTTCGACGAGCCTCGGAGCCATCATTGCAAGGTAGGCGAGCATCGTGTTCTCCCCAAGGAGGGTGCGGAAGGCTTGGAGGGCGCGGGAGACATCCCCGCCTGCCTCTACGGTTTCCTGATAGGCTGCCGCTGCCCCCTGATCCCAGCGCCAGGTATCTTCGAAGGCTTTGATCTGAGCGGCGGCGCGGGTCCCGTTCTGTTCGGTATAGAGGACGTTGTAGGTGGCGTTGCTGTTGAACGGCGGATCGAGGTAGATGAGATCCACCGACTCATCCTTGACGTAACGCCTCAGGATGTCCAGGTTATCGCCGTAGTAGAGGGTGTTGTTTGCCAACTCGCAGTACTCCTTCGCTTCCTCGCCCCTAGGGCAGCGGTGTCAGAGGGTTCGCCGCGGTCGCGCGAGTTTTACCGCGGTCCCGTATGCAAATATGCCCGCGATCTTGTCGGATACCACCGGGGTCAGACGCACCCCCACCACCGCATCGGCCCCCAACAGCTCAGCCTCGTTGGCCATGGTCTTCATAGCTCGCTCGTACTCTACTGCTTCTTCCGGACTGCCCTTTCCCACATAGTGCTCGCCTACGACCACGCCTAGGGTTGTGTTCACCCGATGACCGGCCACCTCGTCCGCCGTCGTGCAGATGATCTTTGACATCGTGAATCACCTCCTTTGTCGCCGTGGACACGACTACCGCCCAATGTTGTGTTGCTGTCAAACGGCGGATGGACGTAGATACGACCCACCGGTTCATCCTTGACGTAACGCCTTAATGCGTCCAGGCTATCTCCGCTGTGAAGAATGTTTTCTGCCATCCGACGTTGCTCCTTCGCCTGCCTTCTCTCGGGGCCCGCCCGACGGTGGAATGTGCCACGGGTTAGGCTAGCTTCACCGCAGTGCCATACGAAAATATGCCCGTGACTCCCTCGGAAACCTTGGAAACTACCGGGCTCAGACGGACATCTATGACTGCGTCTGCCTCCAGCAGCTCAGCCTCGTTGAGCATGGTTGTGAGGGCTCGTTCGTAATTTGCCACTTCTCCATGGAAATAATACTCCCCCATGACCACGCCCAGAGTTGTCTTCACCTGACGCCCGGCGATCTCGTGCGTTGTAGTGCAGATAATCTTTGGCATCATCACTCACCTCCTTTGTCCCGTTTTGCCTCGTGTGCCTTTCCAATGGGCGGGACACACCGCCCTTGGTCTTGTTGCACTGCCGATGCTAGGCGATCTGCCCTGGAGTCTAACACATCCGTTCACGCGGGCACGAGGTTTTCGAGTTTGACGGCGGCCTTTTTCAGCCCCTTCCAGAGTTTACTGGCATCGAGAACTTCGATACCAACGACCTCTTCCTTCGGCCCGAAGTCAACTGCCACCTGGTCGGTAAGGCGGACGACCCGACACTCGACCCCCTCTTCCACAAAGCGGATGTAAAGGGCATCAGCCTCCGGGTCATAGGTCAGTTTCATGTCTTGATCCTTTCCTCAGCCCAGCGGACGACTGCTTCGGCGGTAGCGATGGCATCCTGGCACCCCACCCAGTTAACTGGTTCATACGAGCCAGGATAACGCGCGTCCACGGCATATACTGTCAATTGTGATGACGCCCGGACTTGGGCTGGGATCTTCTCGCCCTCTTTCTCCAACAGCCCGAGCAGTTGGGCCAAGTCGTGACGGGGGGGGAAGGGGATGCCAAGGTGCTTCAATACCCCCTTGATGGCTTTCTCTGCCGCCTGCTGGGCATTGAAGCAGAGGTCTTCAAGACAAGCGCCCGGCACGCTTGCGCTTGCGATGGCCAGGTTGCTTCTTGCGCGGTTAAGCCACTCCCTGGGATCATCGGGCGGGAAACGTTCAGGCAGGATAGACCACCTTGCCTTCCCGGAGAGCGGGGGCGATGACGAGCGCGGGAGAGTCCCCGTATCGTTCAATATCCTCCGGTGTGACCACGACGACGTCCACTGCGCACTCGACACCGATCATGTTCTGGTAGATCTGCATTGCCAGTTTCCGCCGGTGAACCCCGGACTTGACGACAAGGACGTCCACGTCACTGTTGGGGCCTATCTCTCCCCGGGCGGCGGAGCCGAAGAGGATTATTCTCTCCGGCTGGGCGACCTCCACAATGCGGCGGATGATCTCCTGCAAGGTCTCCTGGCTTAAGGGTTTCCTATCGGCCATGTGTTTTTCCTGCGGCGAATGGGGCGGGGCTCTCCGTGTCCTCAAGAGCGATATCGCCCGTCTCGCCGGTGATTCACCCCCATCGTATCCTTCCCCGCCTCGACTGGGCTCGGCACAGGCCATCAAGGGGGAAGGTGTGTGGAGGCAGGCCGCGACCCACTCCAAGGGCCAACGTCAGTGGGCCACCTTTACCGTGCTGAGAAGGTCAGGCAACCTCCCAGTTCCGGCGGTCACGCCTTGAGTGACGGCTTCGGTCAGCTTCTTCGCCTTATGGATGGAGTTCATCCTTTTCTCGACGAGGGCGAGAGATTGTTTCATTTCGCGCTTTAATTCCCTCACCATCCTCCGCACTTCCTTCGGCGAACTGCTTCCCTGGCTCTTATAGACGAGGATGGCCTGGTCGGGGTTCACGACGCGTTCCAATTCCTCGAGAGATATTTCGATTCCCTGTTCCTTGAGGATGGCCTGACATTCCGAAACGTCTTCGAGGGTGCAGCCGCGCTCGATGAGGGCGAGGACGGTCTTCCCGACTATCTCGTGGGATTTGCGGAAGGCCAGTTTCCTCTCCCGGACCAGGAAGTTGGCCAGTTCGGTGGCGGTCGAGAAGTTGGCCGCCGCCAGTTCCTTCATCCGCTCGCGGTTGAGGGTCATGGTAGCGACGGCCTCGGGGAGGACGGCAAGGATATCCTTGATGTCGTCGAAGGCGCTCCAGAGGGGCGGCTTATCCTCCTGGAGGTCGCGGTTGTAGCCGAAGGGCAAGCCTTTGAGCGTGGTGAGGAGTTGCATCAGATGGCCGTAGAGGCGCCCGGTGCGGCCCCGCACCAGTTCCGCCACGCAGGGGTTCTTCTTCTGGGGCATGATGCTGCTGCCGGAGGCGAACTCATCCGCCATGGTGATCATGCCGAACTCGTAACTGCTCCAGAAGACCAACTCCTCGGCGAGCCGGGAGAGGTTCCCCGCCAGCATGGCCAGGGCGAAGAGCGTCTCGGCGAAGGCGTCCCGACTGCTGACGGCGTCGAGGGCATGCTCCTGAACCGAATCGAAGCCGAGCAGTTTCGCGGTCAATTGCCGGTTGATGGGAAAGGAGGTTCCGGCCAGGGCGCAGGCGCCGAGTGGGCAAGTGTTGACTATCTCGAAGGCGTTCGCCAGCCGACGCTGGTCGCGCGAGAGGGCCGCGGCGTAGGCGGAGGCCCAGAAGCCGAACGTAATCGGCTGGGCGTGCTGGACGTGGGTATAGCCGGGCATCACGGTCTCCGCCTCCGCCTCGGCAAGGTTGAGGAGAGCCTGCTGCAGCGTGGCCAGGGCTTTCTGGGTCTCGAGGACCTCCTCGCGGGCCTGGAGTTTGGCGTCGGTGAGCACCTGGTCGTTGCGGGAGCGGGCGGTGTGGAGTTTTCCCCCGAACTCCGGCCCGGCCCCCTCGATGACGTAACTCTCGACGTTCATGTGGACGTCTTCGAGTTCGGGCTTGAGTTGCAGCCTGCCGGCGAGGAACTCCTGCCGGGCGCGCTCTAAGTGGGTAAGGATAGCCTTCGCCTCTTCCTCAGAAACTATCCCGCAGGCAGCGAGCATGATGACGTGCGCCTGGCTCCCCCAGATGTCCATCTCTATCATCCGGGAGTCAGCCTCGATGGACTGAGACAAACGGAGGGCGGATTCCGCCAATTCCGCGCGGAAGCGCCCGGCCCAAAGTTTAGACGGGGCGGCGCCCGAGCGGGCGCGTCCCTTTTGCGTGGTTCGACTTCGCTCACCACAAGTGGGTTCTCGTTTCTTAGCCACGTTTTTCAGCCTCGGGCGCAATGCCCGTCCGTCCAGTGGGGCGGCCGGGTCGGGACGGAAATTGCGCCCCTACATTGCCACCGCCGTCCATAGGGCGGGCACGGGGGCCCGCCCCTACATTCACCCCCACCTCAATCCTCCCCCATCAAGGGGGAGGAGAAGACGGACATCCAGCCCTCGTGGCCCGCCTCCCGCGGGCGAAGTGGGCCCAGGCCCGCCCCTACATGCTCAAGACTCCGGAACTCCAGGCTCCGGACTCCGGACTCGAGACTTCGGGCTCAAGCCTCAGGACTCAAGCCTCAAGCCTCCTACAGCCCCCTCTTGCCGAGAATCTTATAGGGTATGCCGTGGATTTTGACGGCCGGGCCGGCGTCCCTCTGGTCGAAGCCCTTGGTGGCCAGGGAACGGATCTGCGGGTCGAAGAGGCCGGTTGCCGATTCGCGAGAGGTGATGTCAATGTTGCCCTTGATTAACTCCACCTCATACTTGCCGTTCACGAACCGCTGCGAACGCGAGATGAAGGCGTCCAAGTCTTCCTTTAACGGATGGAACCAGGCGGCGGAATAGGTCAGTTCGGCCCACTTCGCATCAACGATAGGCTTGAAGAGCACCTCTTCCTTGGTGAGACAGAGTTGTTCGAGGTCTTTGTGTAGTTTGAGGATGATGGTTGCCGCCGGACACTCGTAGGCCTCGCGGGATTTCAGCCCCATCATGCCGTCCTCAAACATATCCATCTTGCCTATGGAGTTAGCGCCGCCGACCTTGTTCAGGTAGTGGATCATGTCAGCGAGGCTGGTCTTGCCATTGCAATTCACCGGAATGCCGTTCTTGAACTCCATGGAGACCTTGGTGGGCTGGTTTGGGGCGTCCTCGGGAGGCACCCACCAGAGGTAAACCTCCTTGGCAATCCGCATCTTCAGGTTGTCCACCTCGCCGCTGCCGATGGAGCGGGACCACATATTCCGGTCGTCCCCGATGCCCTCGCGGTAAGGTATCCCATACTGCTTCGAGAGTTCCTTCTCCTCGGCGCGGGTGAAGTTGAAGTCCCTGACCGGCAGCACCACGGTCAAATCCGGCGCGAAGATGCTGAAGACGTTGTGCATCCGGAACTGATCGTTCCCCTTGCCGGTGGAGCCTTCGCAGATGGCGTCGCAGCCATTTTCGAGGGCGAAGAGGGCAACGCGACGGGCGATGAGTTGCCTGGTCATTGAGGTGCCCATCGGATAGCCCTCGTAGGAAGCGTTGGCCTGGATGGCCTTGGTGATGAACTCGTTGGCGAACTCGTCCTCCGCCTCCTGCATTGTCCACTTGACGCCGAGAAGTTCGGCCTTGGAGCGACATTCGTCCAATTCCTGCTGATCCAGGCCCACGTTTATTGTTACCGGCAGGACCTCTTCCGCCCCGTAGCGGTCGAATAGAAGTTTGAGGCAGAGTGCGGAATCCAGCCCTCCGGAATAGGCCACCGCAACCTTCTTAACTTTTGCTAGTTCTGGTTCTGGCAATTTGCTTTCCTCCTTTGCGGGAATTATCTTTAGCAACCTCCCGCCCTGCCCCAGCAGCCTTGATGTCACGGCCTGAAACCGGCGCGGGCTCGTCGCAATATGAACAGACTATTTTACCAGTTAACGGCTCTTTTGCGAACCTGGGCTTGATGTCCCTTTCGACGTGGGTGATGCAGCGGGCGTTCGGGCACTCCAGACCTTTCGGGTGGATGGCCTCCGCCAAAGCCGTCTGTTCCCTTTCCTCGTCGTTGGTCGAGGCGGCCACCAGCAGCGCAACCAGTGCCATCCGCACCGGCACTCCGTAGGCGACCTGCCGGAAGTAGCCGGCCCGCGGGTCGGAGTCGAAGGAGGGGGCTATCTCGCCCACGCGGGGCAGCGGATGGAGCACCAGGGTGTTCCGGTTCGCCTTTTTCATTGTCCTGGCGTCCACGACGTAAGTCCCCTTGACGCGTTCGTACTCCCGAGGGTCGGAGAACCTCTCGCGCTGGATGCGGGTGACGTAGAGGGCGTCCAGTTTGGGCAGGAACTCCTCCAACGAGTTGCCCTCGCTTACTGCGCCAGCGTTTTCCTTCCTCAAGCGGCTCAGGATCGCCTCCGGCATCCGCAGGCTCAGCGGGGAGATCAGCGCCACCTGAGCGCCGGCCCGCACCAAAGCCCGCGACAGGGAGTGGACGGTCCGGCCATACTTCAAATCACCCAAAAGTCCCACCTTAAGCCCCTCCAGTTTGCCTTTCTCCTGCCTGAGGGTGAACAGGTCGAGGAGGGTCTGGGTGGGATGCTCGTGGGCGCCGTCGCCGGCATTGATGACCGGCACCTGGGAATTCTCGCTTGCCCAGCGGGCCGAGCCCTCCACCGGATGGCGAATAACCAGGATGTCGCAATAAGAACTTATCACCTTGATCGTGTCGGCGAGGCTCTCACCTTTTGAGACCGAGGATACCGCCGCGTCGGCGAAGCCTATGACTGAGCCGCCCAGCCGGTGCATGGCGCTCTCGAAGGAGAGGCGGGTGCGGGTGCTTGGCTCGTAGAAGGCCACGCCCATTATCTTGCCGGCGCAACTGGCTCCCTTCATCTGGCCGCCAAAGGGTTCCTCCTGCTCGGAGAGAAAGCGGAGGATGAAATCAAGCACGAATCCCACGTTCTCGATGTCGGAGTCCACTATCCTCTCCGCCAGGGAGAAGACAGCCTCCATCTCCTCTTGATTGAGATCGTCTATCGAAACGAAATGCTTGATAGCCAAAAGCGGTTACCTCCGCACGGCATTTATCTCGTCCTTCATCTTCGCGGCGGCAGCCTGAGCTGCCCTCGCAAAATCCTTTTCGCTGAAAGAAGCGCCAAGATCCTCTCTCTCCCAGGCGTAGATTATGGAGCGAGAGGCGTTGACCAGCACACCCGCTCCATTTTCGTCGAAGAGGCCCTTCAGGTCAAGTGCAGTCGCTCCCTGTGTCCCATAGCCGGGAACCAGCAGCCAATGGAAGGGCAGAATCTCCCGCACGGCGCGCGCCTGGGCCGGGTAGGTGGCGCCCACTACCGCGCCGACGTGGCTGTATCCCTTTTCTCCGCGGTCGTCGCCGGCCCATTCCTTGACGAGTTTGGCCACCTGTTCGAAGACGGGGCGGTTATCCTCAGAAAGAGTGAGGTCCTGGATGTCTCCGGCGCCCGGATTTGACGTGCGGACAAGCACGAAAACCCCTTTCCCCCGCTCCCGAGCCACGTCGAAGAATGGCTGGAGCCCATCGGAGCCGAGATAGGGATTGACCGTGACGGCATCAACAGCCTCGCCGAAGCCACCGTCGCCCAGGTAGGCGTCCGCGTAGGCCCGCGAGGTGGAGCCGATGTCGGCCCGCTTCACGTCGGCGATCACGAGTAGCCCCTTCGACTTGGCGAAGCGACAGACCTCGCGGAAGGATTCCAGCCCAGTGGGGCCAAACCTCTCGAAGAAGGCGATCTGAGGCTTCACGATGCCCGCCACGTCCGCTACCGCCTCAATGATCTCGCAGCAGAAGCGGGTGAAAGCCTTCGGGGCCTCAGCGTCCGAGCGCAAATGGGCGGGCATCCGCTCCCAGACCGGATCCAGCCCCACCACCACGCAACTGTCCTTGTCGCGCACTGCCTCAAACGCCCGGTCGCCGAAGTTCAATGCTGTCCACCTCCCCGGCGGAGCAGGTTTGTAAGTGCCTGCCCGACCGTCCGCCGAAGCGGACGGGCGTGGTGTATGTGTGTAAGTGTGCGAGAGCCTTCACGCCAGCCCTGTTTGTTCCCGTCAATTCCGATAGTAATCCTGGATGGCGTGGTAGGAGAGTTCGCCCCGGGCGAGGCTCTCGATAGCTCCGACGGCGGCCATCGCTCCCTGGATGGTGGTGATGCACGGCACGTCGTTTTCGAGGGCGCAGCGGCGTATCCGGGCCTGGTCCTCCTTCGGGACCTTGCCGGAAGGCGTGTTGATGATGAGGTCTATCTTCCTCGTTGTAAGTAAATCGAGGACGTTCGGCTGGGCGTCCGAGATGCGGTGGACCGTTGTGGCTTCTATCCCGTTGCGGCGCAGCACCACCGCCGTCCCGTGGGTCGCTACGATCTTGAAACCCCTGTCGCGCAGCGTGCGGGCGATGAAAATGACATCTCGCTTGTCCTTGTTCTTCACGCTGAGGAAGACAGTGCCGGAGGTGGGCAGGCGATGTCCGGCCCCCACGTATGCCTTGGCAAAGGCGCGTCCGAAGTCGTAGTCAAGGCCCATGACCTCGCCGGTGGATTTCATCTCCGGGCCGAGGATGGGGTCGCAGCCGGTCAGTTTGGAGAAGGGAAAGACCGGGCATTTTACCGCCGTGTGCTCTATCTTCACCTCCTCGGTGAAGCCGAGTTCCTCCAGGGTTTTCCCGCCCATGACCCGCGCCGCCAACTTGGCCAGGGGCACCCCTATCGCCTTGCTTACGAAGGGCACTGTGCGGGAAGCGCGCGGGTTCACCTCCAGGACGTGAAGCACCTCGTTCCGCACGGCAAATTGGATGTTCATCAACCCCACCACCTTTAACTCCCGCGCGAGAGCCTCGGTCTGATCCCGCACCATTTGTATCTCGTCTTCTGCCAGAGAGAAGGGCGGCAGCACACACGCACTGTCGCCGGAGTGAATGCCAGCCTCCTCGATGTGCTCCATTATCCCCCCAATGACGACCCTTTCGCCGTCCGCAATCGCGTCCACGTCTATCTCTATCGCATCCTCGAGGAATTTATCTATCAAAACGGGATGGTCGCGGGAGGCCCGCACGGCAGATCTCATATATTGCTCCAGGGACTCCTCCCCATAGACTATCTCCATCGCCCGCCCGCCCAGGACGTAACTGGGCCGCACCAGCACCGGGTAGCCAATCGAACGGGCTATCCGACGCGCCTCCTGTATCGAGGTGGCGGTGTCGTTAGGCGGCTGCACCAACCCCAACTTCTCGATTAGTTCGCGGAAGCGCTGCCTGTCCTCGGCGCGGTCAATGCTGTCCGGGTCGGTGCCGATTATCTTCACTCCCGCCCGAGAGAGGGACATCGCCAGGTTCAGGGGGGTTTGTCCCCCGAACTGGACGATAACTCCCTGCGGCTTTTCCTTGTCCGTGATGTTGAGCACGTCTTCAAGGGTGAGAGGCTCAAAGTATAGTTTGTCGCTGATGTCGTAGTCCGTGCTCACCGTCTCCGGGTTGCTGTTGACCATGATGGTCTCGTAGCCGTCCTCTCGAAGGCCCAGGGCGGCATGAACGCAGCAATAGTCGAACTCTATGCCCTGCCCAATCCGATTCGGGCCGGCCCCGACGATGAGGATCTTCTTCTTATCCGAGATGCGGCTCTCGTCCTCGGACTCGTAGGTGCTGTAGTAGTAGGGAGTGTAGGCCTCGAACTCGGCGGCGCAGGTGTCCACCAACTTGTGGGTCGGCAGGACGCCCATCTTCTCCCGCGTTGCCCTGACCTCCTCCTCGTCGGCATGCCAGATGGCCGCCAGTTCGGCGTCGGAGAAGCCGTGCTGCTTTGCCTCCCTCATCAGCCTGGCCGGCACTCGGAGGCCGCCGGCGAGGGCGGACTGGTGACTCTCGCCACCTTCTTGAGCGGAGGCCGCAGCCACTGGCTCCCCTTCGCACACAAATGACCGGGCATCCTTCATGGTGAGCCGAGCCGAACCATTCGTAGTGGCTTTGACCGCGTACAACTTCTTCTCGGTCTCGGCAATCTGGCACAACTGGTCAATGAACCACGGGTCTATGCCGGTGGCCTTTGCCAGTTTCTCCACCTCGATACCCCTCTTGACCGCCTGGTAGAGGTAGAAGAGCCTTTCCGCCAGCGGCTCCGCCAATTTCGCCAGCAGTTCCTCGTCTTCCAGCCTCTCAAGTTGCCCGTCCGCCGCTGAGAGGCCGACCAGAGAAATCTCCAGCGACCTGACCGCCTTCTGCAAGGCCTCCTTGAATGTTCTTCCGATGGCCATGACCTCGCCGACTGATTTCATCTGGGTGTGCAAGTGCGGGTCGGCCTCCGGAAACTTCTCGAAGGCCCATCTTGGTATCTTCACCACCACGTAGTCAATTGTCGGCTCGAAGCAGGCGCGCGTCTCCTTGGTAATGTCGTTCGGGAGTTCATCGAGGGTGTAGCCTACCGCCAGTTTCGCCGCTATCTTGGCGATGGGGAAGCCGGTGGCCTTGGAGGCCAATGCCGAGGAGCGAGAGACCCTGGGGTTCATCTCGATGACCATGATCTCGCCGGTGCCCGGATCGATCGCAAACTGGATGTTGGAGCCGCCGGTCTCAACGCCTACCGTCCGGATGACCTTCGCCGCCGCATCCCGCATCCGCTGGTATTCCTTGTCGGTCAGGGTTTGGGCCGGAGCCACGGTTATGCTGTCGCCGGTGTGGATGCCCATAGGGTCGAAGTTCTCGATGGAGCAGATGACCACCACGTTGTCTTCCCTATCCCGCATCACCTCCAACTCGAACTCTTTCCATCCGATTACCGACTGCTCCAGGAGCACCTCACGGCGGGGGCTGAGGTCGAGGGCATGAATGATGGCCGCCTCCAATCCCTCCGGCTTGTAGACTATCCCTCCGCCGGTCCCACCCAGGGTCAAACTGGGCCGGAGGATGATGGGATAGCCTATCTCCTCTGCCACCTTCCTGGCGTCCCGCAGCGAATAGACAAAGCCGCTCTTCGGAACCTTCAGCCCCGCCGCCAGCATTGCCTCCTTGAAGAGGTCTCTGTCCTCCGCCTTCTCTATCGCCCTCTTCTTGGCGCCTATCATCTCCACGTCATAGCGGGAGAGCGCCCCTCGGTCCGCCAGTTCGAGCGCCACGTTCAGGGCAGTCTGCCCGCCCAGCGTCGGCAGGAGCGCGTCCGGCCTCTCGGTTTCAATTATCCTCTCGATGCTTTCCGCCGTTATAGGCTCGATGTAAACCCTCTCTGCCATCTCCGGGTCGGTCATGATGGTGGCCGGGTTGTTGTTCACCAGCACCACCTCATAACCTTCCTCCCGCAGGGCCTTGCAAGCCTGGGTCCCGGAGTAGTCAAACTCGCACGCCTGCCCGATTACTATCGGGCCGGAGCCGATTATCAGGATCTTCTTAAGGTCTTCTCGCTTCGGCATGGATGCCCTTGAATTGCATAATCTGTCTGATGAACTTCCCGAAGAGGTAATCGGCGTCGTGAGGCCCAGGAGACGCCTCAGGATGGTATTGGACGGAGAAGAGCGGCAACTCGACGTGCTCCATTCCCTCCGCGGTCCCATCGTTCAGGTTCACGTGAGTCAGAACCATCCCCTTGCCCTGCAGGGATTCCATGTCCACTGCAAACCCATGATTCTGGGCCGTGATCTGCACCTTGCCGGTGGTAAGGTCCTTCACCGGTTGGTTGGCCCCGTGATGGCCGAACCTCAACTTGTAGGTCTTGCCGCCGAGTGCCAGGGCTACTAACTGGTGGCCGAGGCAGATTCCGAAGATGGGTCGCTTGCCGATGAGTTTCGAGGTAGTCTGAATCGTGTAAGTGACCGCCTCCGGGTCTCCCGGTCCGTTCGAGATGACGATTCCGTCCGGGTCATGCTCCAATATCCTGTCTGCGGGCCAGGAGGCCGGCACAACCGTGACGGAGGCGCCATAGGCTTCCAACCTGCGGAGGATGTTGTGCTTTATCCCACAGTCAATCGCCACGACCCGCAGCGGCAGGGCAGAGCGGGAAACCGGCGCCAGTTCCAAGCCGGGATCAACGTCACGGCCGGGAGACTCACCCCATGGCAGCGGTTCTTGCCCTCCCCAGGGCTTTCCGTCTCCCCGCGCCTCGATGTCATAGGATTGCCTTCGCCACTGGTAGGGCTCCTTGCAGGTGACAAACTGCACCAACTCTCGTCCCACCATGCCTTCGCTGTGCTGCGCCTTCTCCACGGCTGCCTTCTCTGAGATTTTCTCCGTGGTTACAATGCCCCTTTGCGCCCCCACGGTCCTGAGGCGCCTGGTTATGCACCGCGTATCCACGCCCTCGATCCCCACGATGCCGTAGGCCTCCAGGAAGTCCCCCAGCGGCCTCGCCGAGCGCCAATTGCTCGGCCTGGCGCAGTATTCCTTCACCACGAACCCCTCGACATGCGGTTGAATAGACTCGAAATCCTCCTCGTTTACCCCATAGTTGCCTATATGAGGATAGGTCATGGTGACTATCTGGCCCTTGTAGGAAGGGTCGGTGAGTATCTCCTGATACCCCGTCATGGAGGTGTTGAACACGACCTCGCCTGTCCTCTCGCCCTTGCTCCCGAACGATCTCCCCTCCAAAACCAAACCGTCTTCCAGGGCCACCAGAGCCCTCATCCTGCCGCCTCCTTCCCGGAGCCGGCCACGGCATTGAGAAGGACGAGCCGCCCGCCCTCATCCTTTGCCCTCTTCCTGCCAGCAAGTCCGCCCGATTCATAGACCACCTCGCCGCCAACCACCGTGGCGACCACCTCGCCCCGAACCTCGAACCCCTCGAAAGGTGTGAACTTGGCCTTCGAGAGAAAGTCTTTTCCCTCTATCTTCCAGGTTTTCTTCGCGTCAAAGATAACCACGTCCGCTCGGGCCCCGGGACCAAGGTGCCCCCGGTCGGGAAGGCCGAGAATCTGCGCTGGCCTGAGCGACATCAGCCTCACAATATTAGCCATGTCGAGCCCCAAATTGGTGTAAACGAGCGATAGGGCCGTCTCCAGGCCGACGATCCCGGCGGGCGCCCGGGTAAACTCGTGCTGCTTCTCGTCCCAGAGATGGGGCGCGTGATCGGTGGCGATGACGTCCACCAGCCCTCGTTTTACCCCATCGAGGAGAGCCAGGCGGTCCTTTTCCGGCCGCAAGGGCGGGTTCACCTTGGCCACCGCGCCTTGACGAACCACGTTCCCCTCATTAAGGAGGAGGTGGTGAGGGGTCACCTCTGCCGTCACCGCCATGCCCGCCGCCTTTGCCAGTTCCAGGAAAGCCATGCCCCGGGCGGTGCTCAGGTGGCAGAGGTGGAGGCGCGCCCCGGTGTCCGAGGTCAAGGCGACGTTTCTGGCTATCATGATCTCCTCCGCCTCCGGCATGGCCAGGCCCGTGGCGGGGTCCCTCAGGCTCAAATCCTCGGAATGAAGCGACAGCAGTAGGTCTTCCTCGACGGCCTTTCGGAACCCCCGATGCGCCAGGGAGAAGCCCTGCACCGGATGGGCATCGTCGGAGATGCCAGCCACCCCCGCCCCTTTCAGGGCGGCGAAATCGGTCAGCCTCTCCCCCCGATTTCCCTTGGTCATCGCGGCGAAGGGAATCACCCGCACCGGACATTCCCCGCGGAAACGCGCCAGCATCTCCTCAATCAGCCTTGGATTGTCCAGCGCCGGCTTCGTATTCGGCATGCAGCAGATGGTGGTAAACCCGCCTCTCGCTGCCGCCTGGCCGCCGCTTTTCGGGTCTTCCTTCTCCTCCTGCCCTGGCGTGCGCAGGTGAACGTGCATATCTATCAACCCTGGCAACACGTAACATCCCGAGGCGTCTATGACCATTTCAGGCCCGTTAGCCCGGTAGGCTCGAGGGTCGGAGCCGGCGGGCCTCACCTCGGCCACCTTCCCGTCGCTTAGAAAGACGTCGGCCACCCCGTCAATCCCCAATTTTGGGTCCACCAGGTGCCCACCCAGGATCGCTAGTTGCCGACGCGCCATCCGCCTTCGCGAGAGCGCCGTAGCTACGGCGGAGGTGCTAGCCGCTTTGGCGACGGCGCGGCTCCTCGGCTTCATACGAAACGCCGTCCTTCTAGCCCTAGGTGGCAAAACTTCTTGCCCGGGCGCTCAATAAAAAGCCCTACCGCACTCTCCGCACGGTAGGGCGAGTTCCCTGATTCAAGCAGTATGCCGCAAATGAGTTTCAATTCACTTGGTAGATTATAGCATCACCTGCGGCCAATGTAAATAGGCTGCAAGAGTCCGTGACCTATTGGGCTCCTGCAGGCGCCTATTGACGGCTGGTCAATCTTTGATCCTGAATCAGAAACAGCCTGGTTTTGCCGATCTACGCTCACCGCGGGCTTCCCGGCTCCAACACCTCTATGGTGCATCTGCGCCCCCGCCCAATCTCGGTCGCGTAGACGCGGCCCTCCTCGTCTATCGCGCAGTGGTGGGGCATGAAAACCTGTCCCGGCTTGGACGGAGCGACGAAACTCGTGATGAAGTCGCCCTCGTTGTTGTACTTGAGTATCAGGCCGCGTTGCCCCTTGTCCACCCTCGCGCACAAGTAGAAGTTTCCATTGTTATCGCAGGCCATCATGTGGCAGGTGGTCGTCTCGATGTCCACTCTGGCGGTAAAGGTCAACAGGTGAGTTCCGTCGGCGCTGAACTTATGGATGATCCCGTTATACTCGTTGAAGAATATGTTACCGCTGGGGTCTGAGTCAATGCCGTGTGGGCGTAGTGAATAGCCCTGGCCCTGGCCGGTGGTGCCACCCACCTGGAAAAGGAACTTGCCAGACGAGTCATAGACCTGGATACGGTGGTTATCAACGTCCGGAACATAGACCTGCCCATGTTGGCCGATGGCGATGCCGTGGGGGCGATTAAGATCGCCCGGCCCTGATCCCGACTTGCCCCAGGATGCAATCGTCTTTCCGTCCGGACTGAACTTCACTATTCGGTTCCAGGTGCCATCCGCCACATAGATGTTGCCCGAGGCGTCCTCAACGGCGGCCCGTGGGCCCTGGAAAGGGCCCTCTGCTGGGATCAACTCGCCCAGGAACTTGCCGTCGCGCGTGAAGCGGTAAACCCGGTGTCCCGCGCTGTCGGTTACCACCAGGTTCCCGTCCGTGCCGACGGTTATGCCGTGGGGGTCGGTGAACTGGCCGGGTCCCTTCCCGTTTTCTCCCCAACAGTTGACCAAGGTGTATTCGGGATCCTTTGAGCCCAACAATACTGTCGCCCACGCATACTGATTGGCGACTCCCTCAAGCGTCGCCATAATGCAGATCTCGTTGAATCGAGGGATGCGGGCTGGAGCAGTGTAAAGCCCGCTGTCCGTGATAGTGCCGAATTCTGCCCCGCCGTCAGGCATCCCCTTTAGCGTCCAGCTCGCTACGCCTGCGGAATCCCCGCTCTGTCCTGAGGGACCGGTCGGTTTGAGCTTGATGCTGAATTGGCACTGTCCTCCCGGCTCCAGACGGACGATGCTGGGCGAGATTGCGGCGCGTGGCAGTTCGGCCTGGGCTGCCGCGACGCCATTCGCCACCGGCAACGGCTCTACAACTACCGCCGCCAAAGCGCCACACATCAGCAGTAGAGGCACATAGACAAAGATCCGTTTCATCGTTTCTTCCTTCCCGCCCTTCCGGGCCTCTTCATTGAACAATGCGAATACTACACCCGAATCATTGTCATTGCAAGCCCGACTTGCCTGTTGCGGAGACGGCGGCTAGAAGGGCAACCAGGAGCAAGATGCATTCCATCCCCGGTTATTGGAGATGTTCACCCGGCTTGACCCATCCGCGTTCATCACGCGTATCTCTTTGTTGCCGTCCCGCTGGGAGAGGAAGGCGATTCGGCTGGAGAAAGGATCAGGCAGCGTCCTCCCCTTTGGCTTGCGGTGGAAGGATTCGCCTCCTTCTCCTATACTATCGCGAGGCTTGTGAAACCAACCTTAGCAGGAGATGATCGAAATGGATAAGTTCAGACCCGTGAGCCTGGCCCGCTACTTCAATTCTCCCGCCCGTCTTTCTAAGCGCAGCCGGAGGAAACTGCCGGCCTGGCACCCCTCAGTTGAACAAGTCGCAGACTCGATCGCCCGTGGCAACCAGACCTATTGGGGGATTCCGTTTCGACTTGGCCCTGCCAACCTGGACAGGGATGGGCTGGTCGTGCTGGCCGGGAAGGTGCCGCCAGTGGAGGTGTCACTCCGGGGCACTGCCACCCACATCTGCATCCTTCATTTCTGCGATGCAAACGAAGAGGCACAAAACAATGGGGGTGGCGGCGAGCACCTGGCGGATTACACGCTGCGCTTTCGGGACGGCACCGAGTCCACTTGTCCCATCCGGCGCAGGTTCGAGGTCAATCCCTTCGCGGTTTTCTGGGGGCTCCAGCCCTTCGCTTCGGCAGGTGCGAATGAGGCCTATGTTACCGAGGGGGACCCCAGTAAGATGACCTGGGGTTCTTTCCAGATGGGAATGGGAGGGAAGGGCAGCAGGTTCCTCTCCTGGATCTATGCCATCGAGAATCCGCATCCGGAGAAGGAATTGGCTGCCATCCGGCTCGAAGGCAAGGATGCGTGGCTGGTGGGCGTGATGGGCCTGACGCTGTATGAGGGGCCGGGACACCCCCTGCGCCACGTGCCGCGCCGGATTTACAGACTGGTGTTGCCCGCGGCGGAGAAGTCGAAGCGCGCAGAGATCGAGGCAAAACTGGACATGGGCTACGTCACTCGCCTATACGCGGTGCCGGGCAAGGTGGACGAAGCCTGGCTCAAGGCGACGGACCGCGGGCTCGGGCAGCCGAGAAAAGCCGACGAGCCGGCGCGGGAGTTTCTGCTCGAGGCGACCGGGGCGGAGGGAGCGACGGTGACGGTCAAGGTTGCGGACAAGGCGGAGCACCATTTTCCCTTCGGAAAGGCCTTTCGGGAGGGCCAGGCCAGGAGCGACGATGGGAAGGCGCGGCTGCAGATGCTTTATCCGCGGGCAGCCTGGATGCACGTGGAGGTGGTGGATAGCAGTACGGGCAGGCTTACGCCGACGCGCATTCACTTCTCCGGCCCAAACGGTGAGTACTTTCCTCCCCACGGTCATCATGCCGTAGTGAACGATCAATGGTTCGAGGACTATGGCGGCGACCTGCAGTTGGGAGCGACCAGTTATGCCTATGTGCCCGGCAGTTTCCAGATTGAGCTGCCGGTGGGAGAAGTCTTCGTGGAGGCGACCAAAGGATTCGAATACGACCCGCTGCGGAAGAGACTTAAGATTCAGCCCGGGCAGAAGCAGTTGCGATTGGAGATTGGCCGGAAGCACGACCTCCGCAGCCAGGGCTGGGTGACGGCCGACACGCACGTCCATTTCATCTCTCCCCAAACCGCCTGGCTGGAGGGTCAGGCCGAGGGGCTGAACTTGGTCAATATCCTCGCCTCGCAGTGGGGGAGGATGTTCTCGAACGTGGCGGACATCAGCGGGGAGTTATCCGGCTGCTCTAGCGATGACACCCTGGTTTGGGTCGGCACGGAGAACCGCCATCACCTACTCGGACACATCTCGATGCTGGGAACTCACGGTGACCCCGTCTTTCCGATGTGCGCCGGTGGCCCTGGCGAGGCGTATTTCGGCGATCCTGACGTGGTCACCCTGACGGAATGGGCTGATACATGCCGAGAAAGGGACGGCATTGTCATTCGGGCTCACTTCCCGCATCCGATGTGCGAGGAACCGGTCAACATGGTTCTGGGAAAACTGGATGCGGTAGAGCTG
>Ga0315294_10003082_pt1 | contig 18133 bp, 19 predicted proteins | sample YL17G13_40_MG_FD_203626 | JGI IMG/M metagenome (GOLD analysis project Ga0315294, IMG submission 203626) | Sediment microbial communities from Yellowstone Lake, YNP, Wyoming, USA - YL17G13_40 | ecosystem: Environmental > Aquatic > Freshwater > Lake > Sediment | place: USA: Wyoming | collected...
CCAGATGGTGTGACGAGCTTCATCCGGACGCCGAGAGCCTTGTGCCGAAATTGGCCAGGTTGGGCATGATTATGAACTATCCAGTGCTTGCGGAGTCTAGCAGAGGAATGGTCGCTCAGGCGGAGCACTCTGTACTGGTGACAAAGAGCGGGTGTATAGTTCTCACGTGAATTGCCGATCTGGGCGTATGTCAGCATTGCTGTGCAACGACTGCTTCTGAAGATAGGAATAGTGAGGTGGAGAGGCATGACGAACACCTCTTTTGTGAAAAAGTTGTGGGTGGTTCGAAATTCTGGAGGAAATGGCGAGGTGTGTTGGTGATGCCTCTCCATTTTGGAGGGAATATCAGGATTTCCTCCGGACCTGATGAGGGTTAATTGTCCGTATCCCCTTTAATGCCTTTCGGTTTAACCATTCGAACCAGGTTTGACACCTGCCGCAACATTTATTCGAGGGATTGGCAAGCAGATTCCGTCAGAGGCCATAGCGGTTTCGCATCCAGACGCCTTTCCATCTGTAAGAATGTCAAGTCTCGAACAAAATTCGAAGGCCTCTCGCCGGAGAATGTTTATTACCTCACCTCCCCTAACGACAACTTCAAGCGAGGGTAGCCAAGCTCGGTCAAAGGCGACAGACTCAAGATCTGTTCTCGCAGGAGTCCCCCGGTTCAAATCCGGGCCCTCGCACATTTAATGGGGGTAAACTATTTATGGCCAGATTTATATCCGGTGTCGATGAAAAAAGGCCCCGGAAGGCCGAATAAGGGGAAGACGGCGACGATTGGGGATAGGACTGTGACCGTCTACGTGCCTACCTCGGACATGTTCGAGGAGTGGAAAGCAGAGGCCGCTATACACGGAGTTTCCGTGTCTCGATTCGTCTATGAATTGATCGACGATGCGATAAGGAAGGGCGATGCGGCCTTTACGCCACGCGAAGAACTCGAGAAGCAGATCAAGGACCTGATGATAGAGGTGATGAAGCTCACTGAGCGTCTCGCGCAGGCGGAAGCGTTGCTGAAGCAGGATAGCGAGACCATCGCGAAGTACAGGGAGAAGGTCTCCGCGATTCCTTCCAAGATCGACGCCGCGTTCACGAGGAAGCTCGCGGGGTTGTTCCTGGAGCGCGAGGTCATCCCTTTGAATGATATCCCAGGTCTGCTGGGCATCAAGTTCTCAGATGCTGATGGGATGGCCAAGATCTCCGATTCTATGGTCTTCTTGACCGCGTGCGGACTTATCGATCAGAATCTTGCTGAGGGGAGGTGGAAGGCTGAACGAGGGCACAAGTACCGTGGCACAAGCAGGTCCCGGGGACATCAGCAAGTACATTGAGGATTTCACCGAGGATTGCCGCGTCCGAGGGATGACCCCTTACTCAATCCATTCGTACTCATCGGCCCTGCGCAGCTTCAGGAATCACCTCGAGAGCATGGGTATCTGCAAAGTTGCCCAAATAGACAAGAACGCCATGAAGGAGTACATCAGAGTCCTCCGCCTGAAGCGGAACCTAAGCACGTCTACAATCGAGAACCATTTGTCATCGATCTCCTCGTTCTTCGACTTTCTTGATTACCAAGACGTCATCGAAGAGAACATTGCCCTTGCTGTTCGGAAGAGATACCTACGCAGGTACAAGGGGGACGGTCCTGGGGACGCCCATTCAAGGAAACTGATCACGACCGAGCAGCTCAAGATGCTGGTGGACGCAGTTCTGAGCCCCAGGGACAAGGCAGTGATTGTCCTTCTCGCAAAGACAGGGATTAGGCGTGGCGAACTCGTGACAATCGACTTGGACGATGTGGACATGGTCCATATGAAGATCACTCTGAAGCCAAAGGCCAAGAGATCCAACAGAGTTGTGTTCTTCGATGAAGAGGGCGGGCGGGTGCTCAACCGGTGGCTTGCTATCCGAGGAAGGTATGCGGCCAAGGATTCGAAGGCACTGTTCGTTACGACCGGAGGCGGCAAGTTGAACAGAAATGGAGTCTACGAGGTCGTGACGAGGTACGCGAAGCTCGTTGGGCTGCACAATCCAGATTCAGACAGGCTGGAGGACCACTTCACGCCGCATTGCCTCCGTCACTGGTTTACGACTTATCTCAGGCGGAACGGTATGCCTAGAGAGATGGTCCAGGAGTTGCGGGGCGATGTTCGCTGGGAAGCGATTGACATATACTATCACATCGACGAAGAGCTGTTGAGGAGAGCTTATCTAGCCGCTATTCCCAAGCTTGGAATCGAGTAGAATGATATTGCATCTCGGTTGTACATCTTTTTCAGGTTCTCAGGGAGCCGTGATTGAACCGGAGACACTGGCCGCTTCTCAATCAGAGTATTACTGCACCGAGCCAAATTCCTTGTCCCGCTTTTTTCAGACCCGCTCTACGGATTTTTCTAACTATGCCTATAAACGATTGCGGCGGGGTTTCTGGACTCCGTTTCTCCGAACTCATTTATAGTGTGAGAGCCCCTTCTTCCTGGGGGACTGTGGAGAATTGTCGCCGATTGTGCTTGTAGAAATGGGTGAGAAGGATGAGGAGACAACGGTAATCACGGGAAAGAACATCCTCCTCAAACTCTTCGAGGAGAAGAGCAAGGAGTCGTGGCTCGCCAATCCTGAAGTCAAGAGCGTTCTCAGTTATTCAGAATTTCTGTGTGGCGAGGATCCTCGAAAGCATGTCACAGCAATTCTCGACGCTTATGACAAACAACAGGAGTTGTGTCGTCAGGTCTTGACTGCTCCTCTAAGCGATATTGGGGATTCTCGAGACTTTCGCGTGATAAGTGAGTTCCTTCGACGAACAAATCTGAGACTGGACTTCTATCAACCGAGACGAAAATGGAAGTCATCCAAGCAGAAGAAGAAAGCCGACCAGAAGTATGCTGAAGACTTGGCATGGCAGCTAGTTCAAGCAGTCTCCAAGGACTTTGAGAATCGCTTGAAGGGGAATGACAAAGAAATGATGCGGCATGAGAGGGAGCTGCAGAAAGTCCATTCCAGATTACACCTGCTTAAGCCCACGAATGTTCTGGTATGTCCGAAGTGTAGACAACCTTTTGCAGAAGAAAGCTCCGGCCAGTTTGGTGAAACAACGGATCAGCCCTTGAAACAAGTGACCAAGGGAATTGCACTGCGATGCGTCATGTGGGGGGAATTCAAGGGCACCAGGAAGTGCGAGACATGCAAGACGGAAGTGACGAGAAAGAACGCGCGTCGAATTGCCGTGCACGAGATAGATGAAGACATTGTGAAGATGTTTAGGCAGAATCTGTGGTTTGAGGAATACTTTGCCAGAGTTCTGGAGTCTCTTGGATGGAAAGTCTGGAAACGACCAAGAGTAATGGGGATGTCCGGCATCCTCCATGAGATAGATGCTGTGGGAATCAAGAATGGATATGTGGTGTGTGCGGAGTGCAAAACATCGAAGAGAGTCAACCGTGAGGAGGTTTTCACTTTTGCCGTCAAACTGGCGGACATCAAGGCCCATTTCGGCGTCCTTGCAATGCTTGGCAGTCCAGCGGAATCTGAGACCAAGGAATTCCTTGCCAAGAATCCCGCTATGTTGCCCATAGAGGGAATCGCCATCAAAACTAGAGAGACTCTGGCTCAGGACCTCAAGTCCACAACCATAGGAAGAATCTGATCTGTTGAACCGAGAGCACCTGCTGTTCCTCGATCAGAGCATTATTGCACCGAGCTAGACTCCTTCTTTCTTCTCTTCTTCAGCTTTATCGATTGTCTCTTTCTCATTGGGAACAGAAGTGCCCTATGGATACTCTCTCGTAGGCGCGGGCTCCTGTAGAAGATGGTTCAGCTTATCCAGATGAATGCTAGGGCAGGGTGAACCGATTCTTCCTTCAACTGGAATTCAATTCACAGTCTCTTACGAGTGCTTTTCAGTTCATGGTCTAGGACGGTCTTTCCTTTGATATACTCTTCTGCTTCGCCCTTCCCAATGAGTTCTCTGGAGACGGCAAACTCCTTTTCGCTGGAAACGGATTCGTGAACTCTGGAGAATGCATTGAGCGCTCTGAGTTTGTCGTCGTCCACAGCAGCCTCTTGGTAATGCTCGAGCGCCAATTTCGCTTGTGGCTCATCCAGATCCATGAGCACCCTCTCAACCCATCTCTCTCGGGGTTCTCCGAGAATTGGATTCACCGTGAGGCTTTTTCGATCGAAAAATCGCAGGATCGAATGAATGTCAGCTTGAACTGGTGGCAACTCTTCTTCGTCAATAGCTTCGCGTGCGACGTTCCCCTGACTGGCAGAGTCCTCCTTTATACCTTTGGGGCGATTGCGCGAGACCTTCGGCGACAAGATGTCTCCAAGAACAAACTGATTCATGTGCACCCCGGAGAGATTGCCAGCATCCTGCTCGAATCGAGGAACGTCGGAGAGGATGACCGCAACATTCCTGTCCCTGAATGCCTCCCACAGCGCATCATAACTGGCTATCGCCTTTCTGGCTGGAGTGTACCTCACGCCGACGATATGTATCCTCTCGGTGTCAACTAGCGTAGACAGGTAATCTGAAATCTCCTTCAACTGACTAGGATCCGCCGCGCAATCGAGAAAGAAGACAGGTTCCTCTTCGGATTCGTGCTCTATTCGTCGGTATTCCTCAAGAGTCCTCTCCGTGCTTAGTCTGAGCCAGGGCACTGAAATGTACTTCATCCCTGCTTCTTTCTGTATCTTGAACGCAATTCGTAGGAATTTCTCTTTGGTCTTGTCGCTTGCCAGAATTGTTTCAATAGCATTTCGCGGGGGTTGAATATCCGCAAAGACGTAATCGGAGTACTGCATCTTCTGGGAGAATGCCTCGATTGATGCAATCATCCTCTCAGCAACACTATTCGTAGTCAGCAGGTCTTCTACTTCCCCTCTGTTGAGATTCTTGAAGATGCCTGAGATAGGAGACCGCAAGACCGCGGTACTCGGTGCCGTAGCTTTTGCGTTGAAGTCTGTGTTGTTCAACGCTCTCAGAGGCGTCTCAAAGATCGCACCATGATGTTCTAGCCTAAGATGTCTAGTTCTGTAGAAGTATTTTGCAGCATCCTTCTCGTAAGTGTCAAGGAGCTTTACTCTCATGCCTTCCCTTGTCCCCAGACAATAGTCCCGTACTTCTTCTTGAGTTCTGATCTCTCTTTGTATCTTGGGTAGCATGTGTAGACGTACTGGAGTATGTCGCCCCCCCACTGATCCCAGCTCTTACGCTTCTCTTGGATGTCCCTCTGTACTTCATCAGGTAGGTGTCTGAAGAGTTCGGATGCCATCTTCTCGCCTCCCTCAGTGAGGAGAAACCTCTCTTTCTTGGAGTTCTTCTTCCCTTCTATAGCGATGTATCCTGAATGCCAAAGGGAATCGACCGTGTTCATCATCACAAAGCTGTAAGGGCCGAATCTGTAAGGCACAAACCTCGGTTCCTGCGCATCAATCTCGCGCTTCTTGACTACTTCCTCGAAGAAAAGAAACAGCTGCTTGATTAGGGCCGTTCTCCCGTAAATCGGCTTTTCTTTGTGAGCGTAGAGTAAGATGAGAACGGCATCCCTCGCCAGCAACCTCTCTTTCCTTCGCGCCTTTGTCTCAGCAAGCATCGACTTAAGCTCATCATAGGAGTACAATCTTGTGCCATCCGCCAGTGTGTCCATCTCATATCTCATAGTGTCACCTCTATTCTTTCCAGGTTTACAGCCGCAACAGCATTCTCCAAGCGATAGCAGTACATGCAATATGTCCTTCCACCTATCTCGGACAGTATATGAAATTCTTTTGTATTCCACACTCTACCCGCGAAAGTATCCGGCACCGCAATACCGCGGAAGCCGTTCTCGATATCTGTGATATCAATGCCAAGTTTCTCCATCTGATCTGGCAGCGGATCCAGATACCTCACATATCTGAGCAGATCTGCCACTGGCATGGACATTGCGATAAGCGAGTATTTCTTGCGGCAGAAGTCACATGATATCTTGTAGGTGTTTAGGTCAACCGGCACAGCATGGGGAGATGCGAGTTCGGCATCGCCGATCTTCTTTATGAGTTTGGCTACCGATGTCCAACTTCCAGGTTTGAGATCTGCCACTAGGGGATTCCCGCAATAGATGCATTCCATCCTGACAGAATTCGTCATTGGTCCACCAGACGCCTGGAATGCCCCATCCAATCGAATAGATATCCCTGTTAGCATCTATTATTCTTTGGGGTGAATTCTAGCCGCCCATGAGGAATGCCGACTAAAGCTGCAGGTGTGGCGGCGTGAGATTGAAGGGGTCGAGGAAGAAGAAGATCGGCAAGAATGGGATTCGTGGAAAGAGTGCTTGAACTTGCGCGTTCTCTGTCATCTTGATGTGAGCCGGACTTGAACTTGGAAATCTAGCTATCTTTCAATCAGAGGGTTTTTGGTGCCGAGACATAAACCCTTTGTCTCCTCTTCTTCGTCAACGCGAGGAGATCGAGTCCTCGAGCTGCACTTCGGAGGATTCTGAACTGCCCTCTGGTCTATTCCTAACCACGTGACACAAGTCTTCTACTGTCGCCTTTCCTCCCCTATAGTCTTTTCCGAGGGTCAAACGCCTTTCTTCTTCATCAGTCTCTGTGTGGAATCTCTGATGGCCAACAATGCCCCGATTATACAGCCTATACCGAAGAAGGCAAACCAGGTGCTTATCATGGAAAAATGGGAATCTGGCAAGGAGAATGAAAGCGCATAGATGCCTATGCTAATCGACACGCATGCTAATCCGAATGACATCGCCGTGCTGAACAGTTTGTAATGGCCCTCCTCCAATTTGCTCTTTAAGAGTATTGAGTTGAGTAAGCTGATTCTTTCATTGGTGCTCTGCGTTGATTTCGAGATTTCCTCAAGTCTAGCTGAATTCTGCATGACTCTCTTGTCCACTATGGCAATCGAGTCAATCACGCTATCGATCTTCTTCAGGCCATCTTCGAGTGTATTCTTGTCAGATTCTTTCATAGGAGAGACTTCCGCTGCTATCGCCTTTCCTTCCCTATGGTCTTTTCTGGAAGAAGCCATAAGATCGCTCGAACGCGTGACACCTTCTGAATCGATGAACAACAGGTTAAGTCTGACCTAGGCTTTACGATCATCCTTATCAGATCGAAGAGGGATCGTATCGTGAAGTATGGCCAAATACCACTCGGAGCCTGGGTTCGACCTTTACCTGGGAGACTGCCTGGTCCTTCTCGATGAGATGGAATCTGAATCAGTGGACATGATATTCGCAGACCCACCCTACAATCTGTCAAACGGTGGATTCTCCGTCCATGCCGGCAAAAGGGTATCTGTGAACAAAGGATCATGGGACGTCAGCAAAGGATTCGAACAGGATTTTGCATTCCATAAGGAATGGATCTCGAAGTGCAGACAAGTGCTGAAGCCGAATGGAACAATTTGGATCAGCGGGACTTATCATTCGATCTATGCATGTGGGTACGCCCTCCAGCTTCTTGGGTATCACATTCTGAATGACATCTGCTGGTACAAGCCTAACGCAGCGCCAAACATCAGCGGAAGGTACTTCGCGGCGAGCCATGAGACTCTAATCTGGGCACGGAAGAGCGAGAAGAGTAAGCACAAGTTCAACTATGAATTCATGAAGAACTCCGACTGGGGGAAGGATCTATTCAAGCGCCCAGGAAGGTAGATGAGATCTGTATGGGCCATCAATACGCCTCCGCCATGGGAGAAGAAGTTCGGAAAGCACCCTACGCAAAAGCCTCTTGAACTCCTGAAGAGGGTTGTCCTGTCAAGTACAGATGAAGGTGATCTTGTGGTTGACCCATTTACAGGGAGTTCGACAACTGGACTTGCGTGCCATGCGTATTCTCGACGATTCATTGGAATAGACACGAACAAGGAGTATCTAGATCTTTCGAAGAAGCGGCTTGCGGATTTCAAGAAGAAGGTCGGCGGCACTGGAAAGAAGAAGCGGGTGGCAAAGCTCGAAGACTACAGTTAGCAGCAAAAGTCAAGGTGTCATGACATGGATGATCTGAACAAGGAGTATGTTGCGTTCGCCGCCAACATCTCCTTTCTAGAACTCGGCCAAGAGGAGTTCGGATTGGCTTTGATAGATTCCAGCAAGTACGATGAGGAAATCAGAATTCTCGGCTCACGATCCAACTGGGCTCCTGAGGATCTATCCGAAGTCATTAGACACCACCCTCGAACCTTCGATGTTCTCGAGGCCGTTCTGCAGCAACAGAATTTCACCCACGCCCAGCTTATCCATTTCTTCTTCGATGTCGTCAAGATGAACTCCCCGAATATCGATTCCATCTATCAGTACGCGATACTGAATTTGGATCATGATCGACATTTGCTCAGGCGATGCGAGAGTGCCCTGAAGGGAATTGCCCCGGAAGCGCAGCTGTCTCAACTGAGGAGAAGCGACAAAGACGAAGACCGACGAATGGTCGTTGCGGTTTTCAAGATGGCAGTAAGTAAGCATGCTGAGAAGATAACTGAAAATCCTGATATGTTGAGGCTCCGAGTCTCAGATCCGGTGTTCAAGGAGTCCTCGTACAGATTGTCGGATTACGTTATTCATCAGTTGAGATTGAACGATCTCCTAGAATGTACCAACCTCCCAGTGCTGTTGAAATCGAAACGCGCTCCTCGAGACACCAAAGGAATGCACGGCGATTATGGCAAGAAGAAGGTCATTGGGGTTCTCGAGAGAAACAGTTTCGTGAACATTGATGCCATCTTGGATGAGAAGAACGTGAGGACACTGAAGAGTGATCTAGTCGGTCAGCTCGGTGAGGTATTGCCCCCAGGCAAGCTGTTCTGCACAGAGAGGTTTGTGGAAGGTGTTGTGAAACCTAAGGAAAAGAAGCCCAAGAAGTTCGATGTGATCATTCTGTCCGGGACCAAGCCTAGGCATCTCTTTGAGGTCAATTTCTACACGACCGCTGGAACTAAGATAGGCATCAATGAAGGTGAGTATGTCGATATGAGCCAGGCTATTGAGAAGATGGACGACTTCGAGTTCCACTGGATTACGGATGGGAACTACTGGCTCTCGTCAGGAGGGCGCGAGAAGTTCGTGAGGTTGTCGTCGCAGTTCGGAAGCATCTACAACATCAATACCTTCGAGGCTAACCTCAGCAGATTCTCTTGACCGTCGGAGCCTCCGCCAAAAGGGCTGGACTCTCGGGAGTGCATCCTATCGAATGTGAACCTTTGCCTAGCCAGTGTATCACGAATCTGCAGAATCAAGCAGGGTTTCGCCCTTCGGGAAAACCTTTCTTCCTCTCTTCACCCCTAGTCTATTCCTCTTGTGCAACTCACTAAGCCTTTTCCGCAGGTACGGATTCTTCAATAATCCTCACTTCTTCAGCAGTCAAGTTGTACAATCTGTAGATACGATTGTCAATTTCGGCGTCGGTCTTGGTGATTTCGCTCTCGATCCTTGCGCTCTCGCCAGTCTTCTTGTCACCAATTTCGTTAAGGCGTTTGTTAAGAGAGAGCATTCTCTCCACGAGTCCAACTATGGAATGCATTTGGTCATCTGGGACCGGCCTTATTCGAACCCTTTTGACATATACCGGCTTCTGCTCTATGAAACCCCCTTGCCTCTCGGCGCATATCGACCTCAAATAGAAAGAGAAGAGTTTCGAGTTGAGGAGACCAAGAACGTACTTCGAATCGGTCGGGATAATGCAGGCGGGGTTGTTCACATAGAACCCGTTCTCATCATAGGCAAATGATGCCTTGGTCGCGAGGTTTGCCCACACTATCTTTGGCCTTTGGAACGCTTCATAGTAAGCACAAGTTCTTAGTTCCCACCAATGGTCACCCTGATCCCATCTGGCCTCCAAATCTTTCTGGAAGCCTGATAGATGTCTTTTAATTGCAGGATATCGGTCTATCTCCACCCCGACCTTGGTCAGTATCATATACCTTCTCTCCGACTTGATTGAGTAACGTTTCACCTCCGACCCGATGAGACAAGGTTTCAATATCTCTGCACTTCCTGCATCCTCAGCGATAAGTTCATTCTTCTTCATCTCGTCAATGATAAACGCTTCGTTCAATCCAGATAGGATTCCTCGGTAGATTCTAGAGCCACAATACTCCTCCAACTTCTTGCCAGAGGACTCTATCTTGTCGATTAGTTGATTTGCCCTAGTACTCTGGACGTTCCATTCTTTCTCGCCGAGTGTCTTCTGGTCAATCAGGAACTTGTTCTCTTCTACGTATCTCTCCAAAGAGGGGAAATCTAGGGTTCTCACTCTGCAAATCCGAATCTTCGGGTTGGGTTTGGTCTTTTTTCTGAGTATAATTATGCACGGATAGATTGTAGCGTCTGGGAATACCTTGAGGTCTCCGAAATCGATGAACGTCTCTATCCAGAAATTGCTGATGTACTTGCGGAGACTTGCACCGTATCCTGCCCTCAACCATTTGTTCGATACGATCATTCCGAAGTATCCTCCATCCTTGAGCATCTTGATTTCCCGCTCAAAGAAATAAACGAACAGGTCTGCCATTCCGTGATATACTTCGTATTCTTCCTGCAGGTAGGGTTTTACATCTGAGAGCTCTTCCTGCCTCACATAAGGTGGATTACCTATTACAACATCGAAACTTCCCTCTTGAAAATCACGCTCCCATTTGAATGCATCCAGTCCTGCAACAGACTCATCGTCAATCAGGCTATTGCCGTGTGCAATATGCAGGTCGACATCCTCAGGAAGCTTTCTGAATTTCTCAGCTGCCTTCAGCATCAGGTTTAGTTTGGTGATCTCGACTGCTTTGGGATCGAGGTCTACTCCGTAGATGTTCTTTTTCAGAATCGCGGTCTTGACGGAGTACAATCCTTGTTCATCGATTCTGTGTATTTTGGACCTATCATCCAAGTAGTGGTGGGATTTGAGAACATCAAACGCCTTGATTAGGAAAGACCCTGAACCACAGGCGGGATCTAGGACTTTTATCTCCTCTGCATTCACTCCGCTCTTCCTGAGCAGTCTTCCGAGGGTATTGCCAACAATGTAATCAACAATGTAGGTTGGAGTGTAGTAGATTCCCTCCTCTCTTCTGTGTGCTTGCCCATTCGTAAGTTTCGATTTCCCCGACTTAGTCTGCGCCAGTATCTTCCCCAAGTACTGCTCGTATACCTGGCCGAGTATGTCTGCGTCAATCCATTCGAAGTTGTAGACGTACTGTCCGTCCTTCGAATTGTACAGGAGTTGTATCAGTTTCTGAACAATGTATCCATCTATCTCGATCTTGTCGCAGTCGTTGTCGACTCCGACGGCAAAGAGACCGCTATTGTAAGTGTCGTTGTATCGTTTGAATATCTCCTTCAATCTTGAGTGCGCCTTGCCGTACGGGTGGTGCGTGATTTCTTCCAACGTCAATTCGTCTGGATTGATGTCAACATCCTCACACTTTCTCACAAATATGAGGCGGTCGATGATTCTCTGGATGATTTCTTCGCGTTCGTTTAGATTGTATTTGCCAGGATATCGCTTTTCGATGTCATTGGCAATCATATTCCTGATGCTCATTAGGTCTTCCAGCAATGGTCTGTTGATAGAGAGCCTCTTCTTCAGCCTGCCCTCATCTTCCGCTTTCTTCATCAATAGGTTCTGCTGAAAGCTCTCTTTGTGCAGGAACAGAAGGTCTTGGAGATTCTCGACATATTCCTCAGGTTTCTTGAACACTCGGAATACATTGTTTACGGCATTCTCCTGTTCGACGCAGAAGATCTTTAGATTCTCGAAATTTGTCGAAACAGCGAACGGGATCCTGCGGGATAGAGCATAAGAGATCACTTGCTTGTCGGCTTCCTTTTCCAGCTCGACCCCCAGCCTCTTGACCTCGAGGAAGAAGACGGTTCTGTCGTTGATCTTGAACGCATAATCCACTCTACCAGATTTCGTGTCTCTCAGTGCACGACCCTGCTTTTCGAAATCCTTTGTAGTCCATCCAAGTATTGCGAACAATGGCTCGACTAGTTTCGTTTCTGTGTTTGCCTCAAGTTCTCCTTCGTGCTTGTGGAAGTCAGCTCTGAAATCATTGACCAGGGCGATGATCTTCTGCTCGATTGTTTCCTTGTCCATCCGATTCTGAATATGTGATATGCCATATTAAGCCTGGTCTAGGTCGAGAGGTTGGAAGCTGGGCGGCAGTTGCGACCGTCTCCCCCGCGCTTATGGAGAATCCCCATTTCGGTTGTACTATATGGCACCCAACCCTCAATAACCCTGAAGATGTTCAAGAACACGGCCAGAGACCCGCCATCTCATCATTCTTCAAAGAAGGAAGCTACTACAGGCCTTCTTCAACGGCAAGATGCAGAATAGTGTGCATAGAACAGGATGCATACTTGTGAAAGGACCTGGTAACTTGAGCCGCACGCGTTCAGCGAGCTGAATCGAATAGAATTGTGGGACCTCGTCCGTAGTCTAGTACTCGCCTCGGTCAATACGGCCCTGCACGATCTTCTCGACTTCGTCGCGTTGCTCATCCTCATCCTTTGAAGCTTTGACCTTCTTTCGACAATTTGGGCACTTCCAGTAATCGACGCTGCCAATGTCGGTGTTGAGTAAGCCCCCTTCGCTTTTGATGATCATGCCCGTCTTGCAGTTGGGGCAGAAGGGACCGTCTGAGGCGACCACACTTCTCGAGTTCAGATTAAATACGACTTTCCAGAGTAATCCATCATGCGTAATCCATTCGGTCTTCTCAAGAAACACACCCATTCCCTCTCGCGGCTTGATCACTTTCACCCAGAATCTTCCCTTGGCGAAGCGGTCATGAATGTAGGCCGCGATCATGGCCGCTCCCACAAGGGCTGCGACTGTCGCTAGGATCACCCACACCTGGACCCGAATGCCTGACAAGGTAACACTGTATTCCTTCACGGCTGTGAGGACCGCGGAAATCAGAATCCCAAGAAAGGTTACCAGCAATGGGTGCCTGTACCATCTCTCGCTCCTAATCCCACCTGCTCACAAGAACACTCTCCAGCTCTATATCGTTGGTGGTTTTTCGGGGCACACGGCCTGCTCACGTCCGCCAGGGCCTCGCGACTGGGGGCCCTAAGTTTCGTCTCGACGAGTACGAGACGGTCTCAAGTCGACTCTATCTCTGACCATGGAGATCCCGCCAAGGACGACGTACCATGGGGCTGACATTCACATACACACTGGCCGGGGATCCGAGTACCAGACTCAATCAGATCAATGCAGCCGCAGCTGCTCGAGGCATATACTTCAGAGGTAATCTCAATTCGGGTCGGTTCTCTGGCATGGGACTTCTAGGAACCTACAGCATTAGCGGGTCTACGATTACGGTGATGGTCGACACCAAACCTCTTTTCGTTTCCTGGGACTATATCGATGCCCAGTTGCGGAGATTCATTGAGGGATAGCGCAGGTGGATCGAACTTGGCGAGCGAACAAGAAGCACTGCTATTGCACACCTTTCACGAACTGCAGGAAATGGGTTTGATAGCATCAACACGCAGACTCTACCCGTTCAAGCATGGAAACAAGCATTGCCCACACTTCCAAGCTGCTCTAGTGCGCCGCAGCCGAATCTATTACTGGCTGAACGACTCCAAACTTGAGCGAGATGGTCTGAGGTTCGTTCTATTACATGAGGAGAGACACTTACGTGGATATCTCAGCTCTACCGCGTACTTCGTTAGCTTCATCGCCTGGACTTCCTTTCTCTTGTACCTCTACCTCACCGTGCATTTCCCAGAGAAACTGTGGGCGGTCGTTGCCCTCCTCTACCTTGTGGGGTTATGGTACTCTATGATGCCATATTTGATGATTGATGAAAGAAGGTCAGATTTGTGGGCTACGCGATGCCTCAAGAACAGGTTCGGCGTTGCTTGCCCTTCTAGAGTGGTCGCCAAGGCTATGGACTTTCCCCCTCTGCTCCTTAGCCCAGAAGACAGACTGATTATGCGTGTGAAGAAGGCGCTTCACACGGATTATCATCCGACCAAGGAGAAACGGATTGAGCTGATTGCACGAGAGGTAGACGATTGCGAAGACTGATTCGCCTCGTCGAGATCAATGTGCATGCAATGGAACGTAGACCCGTTGATCTGGTCTAGATTCAATCCGTGGAAGGAGCCGGCATGCGCTTGCAACACCTGCAATTGAATCGCGTCAATCGATGTTCCCGGTTTTCATCTTGGGAGGGCGACACCCAGAGTCTGCCACTAATAGGAGCAAAGTTGACTTTTCTCAACACCGACGCCGACTATATAAGTGGACTAGCGCACTATGCTCACGTAGGCGTCGGTCCGTAGTTGACTTTTTTCAAAAGGCAATCTTGCCGACGTGGCTAAGAAGAAGCGCTAGCTGAGGGGTCCTATGCCGTCAAGAGACAGGCGGCGATTACAGGAGCGCGTCTGATTTGAGCGCCTCCCCTCTAGGCTCGCTCCGTGGTGTTCGTGATCCAAGGCTAGATTCCAGAAGGACACCGTATAACATGGAACCGTAAAGGAATCTTTACGCTATCCCGTGACATTACAGCCGCAGAGGTAACGGAATCAAGCCGGAAGAGACCGTCACACAAGGGCAATAGCGGTGACGGACATGCCGTAAAACTTCTTTCTCAGAATCCTATCCCTTTTGACCGTTCGACCCCCATTCTTTGCAGGTAAAGAACCAAGTGCGCGTCACCGGTCTATCGGTGATCTGGCCGTCGTTCTTCAGCGCCTGCACTAAAATGTTCAAAACAAGACTCGAGCTCAGGGACTACTGCGAGAACAGATCTTGAGTTTGCCGCCCTTGACTGGGCTCGGCTACCTTGCGCAGGACTCGTTTCCCTCGGAAAAGACCATAGGGGAGGAAAGGCGATGCCGCCTCTGGAGGAATGACGATGGTAGACGCTTCGTTGGTGTTGGATGCGATAGTGGCACTGAGCATAGCTGCAGGCGCGTTGTTCACCATATATCAGCTGGGAATAATGGCCCGGGATAGACAGACCGAATTCATCATGCGGGTTAGTGAATTCCTGTGTACGAAGGATTTCCAGGAGACAATATGCAAGATATGGAGAGCAAAGAGCCAAGACGCCAGAGGACTAGAAAGTGAGGTTTCCTACTCGGAGCTTGTTAGAGTCGCTGACTACTTTGAAGGAATATCGGACCTTGGAGAAAAGAAGTTGATCAGAGAGGATCTCGTGTTGGAGTCGTATAGTCTGGATGTTCTTTGGGAGAAAATGAAACCGTGGATTGACGATGAGAGAAAGCAACTCCCGTGGGTGTGGAAGACCTTTGAACAGATGGCAAAGAAGCGTGCTGCTCTAAGGGTTTGAGCCTCGCCTCGGAAAAGACCATAGGGGCTGGGAGAAGCCCTTAAGCTGGATAAGGCGATTCGGGGTGTAGGAGGGGAAGGATGTGACCGAGGAAGAAGTCTCCGACCGTGAGAAAGTCTCAATTGGAGCGACTCCGGAGGCACGGGGAAGGTCAAAGCGTCGACTCAAGACCCTGATCATCGGAGTTGGAGTCATCCTTGTAATCATGGGTATCGCATTGGCGGTCTATGTAGCCATGTACGAAGACGAACCCGTTCTGATTGCACTTGTGCCCGCATTCATTGGTGTAATTGTCATCATTGCCGCTCTATTTGGGAAGAAGCTCTGAGAAATGACCATAGGGGAGGAAAGGCGACGGGCGAGCTCAGTCTCATATTCTAACAAGAACACGACCAGCCATGGTCACGGTGGCATATCCATTCTCCTAATTCGTACCCTTACATATTGCATACAATCGAAAGATATATAGATATGTAAGGGTAATAGGATGCCGTGGTCACGATAAGGAAGAGGCAAGTCGGAACGCGGCAATACTTCTACCTTCAGCACACCCTCAGAACACCAAAGGGGGTCGAGACCCGGGAAAGGTACCTTGGGGCTAGGCTGCCAGCTAACATCGATGAGGTCAAGCGAGACTTTCTCATCGAGATCTACAAGGAGCGCTGGTATCCTCTTCTTGACGCCATACGCTCCAACTACTCGAAAGAGCAACGAACGATGCCGCGGAGTGCGCTTGAGAAGCGAACCCGCTCGTTCTCAGTCAAATTCACGTATGATACCAGCCGTATTGAAGGCTCGAAGCTAACATACCGGGAGACAGCGGATCTTCTAGAACGAGGGCTGAGCCCGCGAGCGAAGCCAATCGAGGACATCAAGGAGGCGGAGGCCCACGATGAAGTACTCAGCAATGTCCTCAGGTACGAGAAAGGCCTGTCTCCGCAGGTCGTGCTGTTCTGGCACAGGAGGCTCTTCATTGGGACGAAGCCCGACATAGCCGGGAAGATCAGGACGCATCAGGTCGCTATATCGGGGAGTCGATTCATGCCTCCCAGCCCCGTCGAGGTTCAGCCGTTGCTTAGGGAGTTCTTCCGATGGTACGACCGGAGCAAGTCCTCGCTCCATTCGGTAGAGCTCGCCGCAGCTGTACACCTCAGGTTCGTGACAGTTCACCCATTCGCAGACGGCAATGGCAGGATGAGTCGGTTGCTGATGAACTTCGTGTTGCAGAGGCACGGATTCCCTCTACTGAACATCCCGTACGAGGACCGAAGAGGATACTATAATGCCCTGGAACGGGCGCAGATCAAGAAGAATGATAGTATCTTCATCCAGTGGTTCTTCAAGAGGTATCTCAAGGAGTACTCAGAATACGCCAAGACCAGAAAATGATGTGGATTCTCATTTGAGATCTCAGGTCCTGATGACCATTGCTCATTCCGTTAGATGCCGGCGGGTTCCAGGCCAGGGACCTTGGTACCTTTGACCATTCGAATTCCTGCCGGTACGTAAAGCTGGGAGCTTTGATTACTGGTAGATTCCAGACCAATGCAAGAAAGCGAACAGCGAGTTACTTCGGTCAGAGACATGTTCATCGTGGATCGCCGCCTATGCGCCGATAGGTTGAATAATCCGCTGCCATTACGAAGTGGCCGTGGATCTCGCAACTATCGTCTTGCTTCTGATCGCCATTCCTGCTATCGGCGGCTTGGCGTGCCTGCCCTTCCGAAAGGGAAGGCACATGGCCATTCCAGTGATGGCGACATCAGTCATAGTGATGATTGCATCGATTGCCCTCCTGCTTGACATTCACTCGAGAGGCGTATCGAGCTACGAAATCAACGAAGCAGAATTCGGCTCCGCTAGTTGGGTCATAGCTATTCTCGACTTCGCGTTGATGCTGTTCTTCGTCTACACAGGTTTCAGGCTCAAGAATAGGTTGGCGATGGCGTTCGGGCTGCTTCAACTGATACCGATGGCCGGTTTGGAGATGGCAGTGTATGGCCAGGGGGTCGAACCTGCAATCGTGATCGACTACTTGGCAATCGTTATGGCACTGGTCATCAACATTGTTGGTTCGATCATTTGCATCTATGCTATCAAGTACATGGAGCATGACAACGCCCAACCGAGGTTCTTCGCGATAATGCTGCTCTTTCTCGGAGCAATGAATGGCGCGGTGTTCGCCAACAATCTGCTTTGGCTCTTCTTCTTCTGGGAAGTCACAACTCTCTGCTCATACCTGCTGATCGGTCATGAAAGGACTGCAGAGGCAAAGGAATCCGCCGTCCGGGCCTTGGTCTACACCCTTGGCGGTGGCGTCGCGCTGGCTTTCGGAATTATACTTGTGAACAACTACTACGGGACCCTATCACTGAAGACAGTGCTCAATGCGGACACATTGGGTGGAATCGCTCTCCTGCCATTCGCCCTTATGGCCGTCGCCGCGTTTACGAAGTCTGCTCTGGTTCCCTTCCAGAACTGGCTCCTTGGCGCCATGGTCGCTCCAACGCCCGTGTCTGCCCTTCTCCATTCATCGACGATGGTCAAGCTTGGAGTCTATTTGTTGATCCGCATGTCGCCAGTCTTGGATGGCTCGAACGCTCTCGCTTGGACCATAGCCCTTGTGGGGAGTATGTCGTTCCTAGCCACATCGATACTCGCGATAACCGAGAGCAACGCTAAGAGGGTCCTGGCCTACTCAACGATTGGGAACCTAGGGCTTATCACGATGTGTGTTGGGATCAACACCTCCTTGGCAATATCCGCGGCCATCATTCTCCTTCTGTTCCACGCAGTCTCCAAGGCCCTTCTGTTCAT
>Ga0315294_10003083_pt1 | contig 18133 bp, 18 predicted proteins | sample YL17G13_40_MG_FD_203626 | JGI IMG/M metagenome (GOLD analysis project Ga0315294, IMG submission 203626) | Sediment microbial communities from Yellowstone Lake, YNP, Wyoming, USA - YL17G13_40 | ecosystem: Environmental > Aquatic > Freshwater > Lake > Sediment | place: USA: Wyoming | collected...
CCTGAGAAGCACCATCAACAGTGGTTGGATGAGTGTTTGGCGAGCGTAGCAGCACAGACACGGCCACCAGACGAGGTGCTACTGATAGATGATATGGCAGGCCTCCAGCCACGCAACGGCCATAGGATTTGGCGAGCTCCTTGGCGGCTAGGAATAGCTGCAGCCATGAATTTCGGCGTGGCACTCGCTGAGAACGAGTTGGTATTCATGCTCTGCGCTGACGACACCTTGCATCCCGAATGCCTGGAGAGGTGTCTGGCAACCTACGAGAATACACCGTCTCCTCAACGAGACGAGGCTTACTACTTTGTGGGCGTGCATTACATGGACGGTTACTGGGACGATCAGTTTCTTCCAGGCGGAGCGGCTATGGTAAGCAAGTCTCTGTGGAGAAAGTGCGGAGGCTTCGCGCCTGAAACCAGTTCTGGCGCTCCTGATTGCGCACTGATGTCTGTCTTCATGACTCACCATGAGGCCGGTCAATATATGGGAGTAAGCAAGGATTTGTGTCTGTACAACTACCGTCGGCATGCGGATAGTAATACGTCAAGGGCTGGTCCTTGGCAGGGAGTTATCTTGGAGACTCGCAACGTGCTGGCGAATCTATGGCAGCCGCCAGAGTGGGGCAGGTATGATGTCTGATATACCCGTCTCGGTAGTTATCCCAGTTGGGCCAGAACAGCATCACCAGAAATACTTGGCAGAGTGTTTGGAAAGTGTGCGAGCGCAAACTTATCTAGGCTGTAACGAAATCCTGCTCATAGACGACATGGCAAACATTCCTCCTGAGAGCCTAGGTCTGGGAAGCTGCACAATATGGCGGGCACCGTGGCGGCTTGGCGTCGCTTCAGCGATTAACTGCGGGGTAGCCTTGGCCAAGAACGACTTAGTTTATCTCCTCTGCGGTGACGACTGGCTAGAACCGGAATGCTTGGCAGCCTGCGTAGAGGAGTATGAGCGCCGAAAGGATCCGCTAGGCTATTACCATGTGACCGTCCGCTTCGCAATTGAGGCTGGTCATCAGCATCCCTTCCCCTTGCCAGATCCGCCTATACAGGATCTGCCTTGCGGTGCAGCGATGGTCACTAAGCAGTTATGGGAGCACACAGGAGGGTATCCGCTAGAGTCAGGATTTTCACCAGATGCTGTGTTTATATCAATCCTCCTAGGCAACGCTGGCAACGGCAACATCTGGCCTGTGGAGCAAGGCACGCCGTTGTGCAATATCCGCCTGCATGCTGAGCAAGATTCGGCCAGTAGAGGGCCTTGGGTTGGAATAGTCTGTACTGTGCGTGATATGATGACCAGAGAATGGAAACAACCTGCTTGGGGAAGGTTTAATGCTTGACTGTACCGACCACCGCAAATTCGTTGCCTGGACTCCTGATCCTTGGGGTGAAGATCGACACGGCAGGGAAGTGCTTGAACTTCTCCAGCGGCATGGTTTGAAGTCCTACCATTATCTTCTTGACTTTGGCTGCGGCTCCCTGCGGGTAGGTCGCTGGCTTATTAAGTATCTAGATGCCGGAAGGTACTTTGGAATCGATCCAGAGGAGTGGTTGGTTGAGGCGGCGAAGGAACAGGAGATACCTGCGGATATCTGGGAGGCAAAAAGACCGCTCTTCGATTACAATGCCGAGTGGGACGTAAATGCCTTCGGCGTAGAATTCGACTACATTCTCATCTCAGATGTCTTCTTGCATGCTGCTCATTGGCAGATCGAAAAGATGCTCGCTGGCGTAGCAAAGGCGTTGGCTCCTGATGGGATGTGTTTAGCGGATATTATCTTCCCAGAGGAATATCGTGCAGAGGCGGTAGATTACGCAGGAGAGGAATGGCAGTATCCCCACATCGCACCGCATACTCCTGAACGCCTTCCTGAATTTGCTGCTAAGTATGGACTCATCTGCGAAACCGTCGATGTTGTCGAGCGTGGCCCATGCCCGCTACATTGGTTCAAGTTCACACGGGCGTCACAATGAGAGAGATAACTGCTTGTAGAGGCTGCGGCTCCTCCCTGCTGGACGTAGTGTTCACCATGGAGCCAATGCCACTGGCAGGCGCGTTTGCTAACAGCATCAGTCAGGCGCACGATGCCGAGCGGCTGCCGCTGACATGGGTACGGTGTGAAGCTTGTGACCTGGTGCAAGTGTTGGAGGATGTGGAGGATAAGGAATTATACAGCAAATATTGCTATGCGTCATCTACGGTGCCAGGTCTAGTAGAGCACTTCGCCGAGTATGCTAAATTCCTAACCGATCGCTTCCGTGGCAAGGATATTCGCGTCCTAGAGATAGGGTGTAACGATGGTATACTGCTGCGCCGATTGCCTTGGAAGTGTGTCGGCGTAGATCCTAGTGATGTAGCAGCCACTACCAACCCCAGTGCCTACGAGCTGATCAACGAGCCTTTCGGGACAGCGCTAGGATTGACTGGTTTCGACCTAGTGATAGCCTCTAACTGTCTAGCTCACGTGACAGCCATCCAGGACATGGTAGAGGCTGCTGCAAAGGCGCTAGTCCCAGGCGGCGAGTTCTGGGTAGAAGTACATGACCTGGAGGCTACGCTCCGCACAGGACAGTGGGACACTATTTACCATGAACACAAGGCCGAGTACAGCCTAGGGTCGCTTTCCAAGGTTGTGACTCCTCACGGTTTTAGTATCTTGTACTGGGAAAAGCTGCCTTTGCATGGTGGTCTTCTGCGGGTAGGATTCATCAAGGATGGCAGAAGTAATCCTGTTGGGTTGCCAAGTCAAGGATTTGAACTCCTGTGCGAGACCTATCGTACCAGGAGAGAGACGGATCTTTACAAGGGGTTATATGAGGTACAACAGCAGGGTAAGACACTGGTAGCCTATGGAGCAGCAGGTCGCGCTACAGTCTGGTTCAACCAGCTTCCTGAGTTGCGCTTCGCCGCAGTGATAGACGACTCGCCGCTGCGAGCAGGTAGGTTCGTCCCAGGCGTAGGCTGGCCGATTGTGTCCTGGCCTGGGCCAACATCTGATATCTGTGTAATCACTGCTTGGAACTACGCCAAGGAGATTCGCGATCGGCGAGAGTATTCTGGGCGCTGGCTCCAGACCTGGGAGGCGGAATGATTAGCCCATTGGAATTATCAGGCGGTTGCTATGCCTTATCGGATTCCACGATCCGATTTGGTGCCCGCCGTATACTGATCTCGAAGGCAGAAAGATACCCCGCCACCGCATGTGCCGTCGAGAACGTGACCGCGCCAGACGAAGCGCAGAGAGGATAGAAGATGTCACAGGCTCACATCACGGTCAGGTTCGATAACCCTGGCAAGGAGATCGGGATAGACATCGACGAGGAAAAGCTCTGGACTCTGTTCACTACCACGATACCTGGCATTGAATCGCGCCTTCAAGGGTTAGAGAGCAAGGTGAGTTTAGCCTGTAGCATCCTGTTCGTATTGATGGCAGGTGGATTTAGCATCATGGGTGTGCTCATAGGACTGAAGTGAGGAGGAAGAAATGAAACTTCCTGAGTATGTTTACAAGCGAATGGCTGAGGCTGGGTGGTTCGCTTTCGTAGCCGTCGCTGTATTCGCCTTGGAAGTACTGGTGAAGTTTGATCCTGAGACGATTCAGGACTGGCGGGCGTGGTTGATTGCACTAGGCAGTGGCTGCATTAGAGCTGCTGCTGGTGCGTTGCTGGCGGTATTTACCAAGCCAGTATAGGAGGTATGTCATGCGTAAGCTAATCATTATTGTCGGACTAGCGATTGCGTCTGCGTTAGTCCTAGTAGCTTTGACGATAGCAGGCACACTTGGAGTCTCCAATCTACAGGCTGAGACGCAGGAGATTCAGGGCTTGCCTGACCTTGGTGTTCTAGCAGGCGACAATCTGATCATGCGCGTTCACGGGGTCGGCGGAACGTTCAGCACACCCGAATCGCCAGTCTTGATTCAGGCAACTGAAGATGGGCGAGTTCAGGCTACGTTCGTGGAAGTCAGATACGCTCCCGCAGTGGACTTTGTGTTCTACTGGGATGATGTGGAGATAGGCTCATTTCTGGCTCCAGAAGTCACCAGCAATCGTTGGCGTTACACGATAGAGGTCTACATAGCTGCTGATACAAGTTTCGAAGTGCTGGTGGGCGTTCCTGAAGGAATCTATACGTGGTGTGGGATCAGCCTGGGCTACTGCCGACCTGGCGAAGCCGCCGCATACTCAACGCCAGAATGCACGGCGGCCAGCCACGACCCTGAGTACTTAAAGCTATACAAGCCAGGTTCGGGGCCAGCCTGCATAGCCCGTCACTACTTTAAGCCCTGCAATGGCTGCCCGTACGAGGTTGTGAAGTAGGAGGCTAGTCATGGGTTTGCTTGATAGAATAACAGTATGGCGTGCTCGCAAGTTGAAGCCAGGTAGCACCTGCCCAGTCAGCGGCCAGTACCGCAACAGTAGGACTGGCAGACAGGCAACCTGCGTCAAGGGAGAGAAGATGCCACCTGGGCCTGTTGGCAAGCACTCCACTTGGAAGCTTACTGACCCTACAAGGCATAAGGAGCAATAGTGATCTGCCTCACATTTCTCACGTACGAACGTCTCGCTATAGCCAAACGCTGCCTGGAGAGCGTGGGTAAAAATCTGAAGTGCAGCGAAGAATTGTGGCTGCATATAGCAGATGATGGCTCTTCCCAGGAATACAGGGATGAACTGTTAGACCTTGCCCACCAGTACTACGGGGACAACGTGAGCGCTACCAACAGCGACAGGAGAGGGTATGGTGGCAATTACAATGCAGCCACTGCGATTACCCATCGTATTGCCGATCTCATACTGCCCTTGGAAGATGATTGGGAGATGCAGCGAGAGTTCGACTTGACGCCGATCGCCAACGTCCTGCGAGCAGGACTCTTTGGTTGCGTGAGGATGGGTTACATTGGTTACACAGGAGAACTAAGAGCGACCTTCCGCTGGGCAGAGAATATGCACTGGCTAGAACTTGACCCCGAAAGTTCTGAGCCACACGTATTCTCTGGCGGCCCACGCCTGGAGACAGTGGAGTGGGAGAGGGCTGTCGGCCTCTGGCCAGAAGGTTTGGAGCAAGGTAAAACGGAAATGGACATCGCTTGGCGACCAGCCTCGAAGTACAAGGTGGCTTGGCCAGTAGAACTCATTCGTCCCAGCATCGGAGACGTATTTTCACATATAGGTGGCGAGAAGGCGAGCATCGAAGGCTTGAGGACGGCGGTGCCAGCATGACTGATCTGCCTAAACTCGCTTTCCTGGTGACGACCTACATCCCTCCGAACGGCGCTCTGCGCCTAGAAGTGATGGCGCGCACCATAAGAAGTTGGCGAGAGCATCTCAAGTATGAGGGCGAGGTACACATCCACATCGCCGACGACGGCTCCAGCATCGTTCCTGGCGACCCTTTCTGGAAAGACATTGTTGGTGATTGGGCCAGCATGAGTTTCAGCGGGCAGGAGCATCGAGGAGTGGGAGCTTCGCTGAATGCTGGGTGGGCAGCCTGTCATGGTGTTACTCCAATAACTCTTTACGCCGTGGACGACTGGTCACTTATAGCCGACCTAGATATCACTCCTTGGGTGCGTCTCCTTCTGGAGAACGAGAGCGTAGGCTGCATCTGCCTTGGGGCATCCCATCCGCACCTGCGCGGCGGCGTCTTGACTACCTTCGCACAAGGTTGGACAATCTCATGGGAGCGGTATGCCTTCTACTGGGGAATGCGACCAGCTCTCTACCATCGGCGCTTCCTAGATGCTTACGGCCCACTACCAGAGATGATGAACGCTTGCGAATGTGAAAGGCTCTACAACAGAGACATCTGTGCAAGCCAGGGACCATCGGTGGAACACGCCATCCTCCATCCCTGGCAGCATCTATGGTCAATCGAGATGGGTGACATGGAGCCTGGGCAGGAAGTGCCTGCTGATCGTCTGCCAGGCGAGATTCGAACGGATGGTTAGGAGGAGCTAGTTGCGCGTATTTCTCTATCCCGAGTTTGCTGGCGAGGACCAGGGCGATGGCGGCATCAGGCGTGTCGTAGAGGCACAGCGCCGATGGCTGCCAAAGTTCGGAGTAGAGTTAGTATCCTCTCCAGAAACTGCTGACCTTTGTGCGGCTCATATTGCTGCTTCCAGAGAGGTGCTGGAGTCTGGCAAGCCATTGGTGGTACACAATCACGGTCTCTACTGGGATGGCTACGAGTGGGCTGCCTGGGCGCTCAAAGCCAATATTTTGTGTATGGAGTCTATACGGCAAGCCGACCTCGTGACTGTTCCTAGCGAGTGGGTAGCCAACTCTCTGCGTCGCAATAGCCTGCGCCAGCCAGAGGTAGTTAGGCATGGCATTGACCTTGAAGACTGGCCGACGGCTGAGAACAGAGGCTACGTGCTATGGAACAAGACACGGGTGGACGCCATCTGCAACCCTGAGCCTCTAGACCGTCTAGCAGCCCTTGCACCAGACGTAGGGTTTGTGTCTACGTTTGGCAAAGAGGCTGTGAATGTTACTCTCACCAAGAAACTCGACTACGAGAAGGCTAAAGAACTAATACGACATGCTGGAGTTTATCTCTGCACAGCTAAGGAGACTCTTGGCATAGGAACGCTAGAGGCGATGGCCTGTGGTGTCCCTATCCTTGGTTGGAACTGGGGAGGGCAGGCTGAGATAGTTCAACACAAGGTTACTGGATGGCTGGCAGAGCCGGAGGATTACGAAGGACTTCTGGAAGGGCTAAGATATTGCATCAAGGAGCGAGAGCGCCTAGGAAGTCAGGCCAGGGACACCATCTCTAAGCAGTACAGTTGGGAGGGAGCTGTTCGGCGCTACGCTGAGCTTTACCAATCTTTGCTGTCCAAGGAGACTGTCCCGAAAGTGTCTGTGATAGTGCGTGTTCATAACCTTGAGCAGTACCTTCCAGAATCACTGGATTCCGTGCTTGCGCAGTCCTTGACTGATTGGGAATGCGTCGTTGTAGACGATGCTTCCACAGATGCCAGTGGGCAAATAGCTGACGACTACGCAGCAAAGGATGAGCGAGTGCGTGTCGTCCATAACAATGAGCAGCAGCATGTGTCTGGAGCCATGAACGTCGGTGTTGCTGCTTCTAGAGGCAAGTATATCCTCCAACACGATGCGGACAACATACTTCCTCCTAGTACGTTAGGGTTGCTCTCGTCGGCCTTGGATGATAACCGAGATATCCATATCGCTTATGGCAATGTGGAGTTCCTGGATGAGGATGGGCGGCGTTGGCACTCCGGCTGGCCTCCAGTGTTCCGTGCTGATTGGCAGTTGCAGGGTAGGACAAAGGACGATGGGCCTGCTAACCTAATTCCCTCAGGGGCGATGTTCCGCCGCGCAGTCTGGGATGCTGTAGGTGGATTTCGCAGGCGCTATCGCACTGGCGAGGATGCTGACTTCTGGACGCGTGCTGTGTCCTACGGCTTCAGGCCCAAGATGGTGACGCAGGCCGACATCATGGTCTATCGCAACAGAAGTGATTCTGTTAGCAGGAATGAGGCGTCTCACGACTGGACGAAGTGGCTGCCATGGTGTAAGAATAATGCTATGCCGCCAGCGGCAGTTCTAACAGACAGGCAGGCTCCTATCCCAGCCTTCGACTTCCCAAAGGTATCTGTCGTGATACCTGTTGGGCCTGCTCACAGAGAACTTGTGGTAGATGCCTTGGATAGCGTAGAGGCTCAAACCTTCCGAGATTGGGAGTGCATAGTAGTTAACGACAGCGGCTCTCCTCTTCGCTGGACGCCGTCCTGGGCCAAGGTGATAGAGACAGCAGGCAGCCTGGGCGTGGCAGCGGCTAGGAATCTTGGCATATCGGCAGCCTCTGCTCTGCTGTTCCTGCCTCTGGATGCAGACGACACCTTGGAGTCAGACTGCCTGCGGAGAATGCTGGATGTGTACAAGCGTTTTGGCGGCTATGTCTACAGCGATTTCGCGGAGATGGTAGCAGGAGAGAAGCCGTCTGTCTGGGAAGCTCCTGAATACGATGCCCACCTGCTTCTGTCCAAAGGCTGCCTGCATGCTGTGACTGGCCTCTACCGCAAGGCTGACTGGAAGACAATAGGTGGCTTCGACGAGGAATTGCCAGCCTGGGAAGATTGGGATTTCCAACTCAAGTTGGCCAACATCGGCGTCTGCGGCACTCGGGTGCCTCTTCCTCTCTTCACCTACCGCAAGGATACAGGATTCAGGCGAGAAGAGAATTACGCCGACTTCGAGGGCAGCAAGGCAGGTATACTAGCAAGATGGGGTGATTACTTCGAAGGGAGGAAAGAGCTTATGGGATGCGGAGGTTGCGGAGGAGGAGGCGGAGGCAGGGTGGCTGCTCCACCACCACGTGAGCAGCTGGCTATGCCTCCCGATTCTCCCGATAACGGCTATGAAACTGTTGAGTATATGGGAGCTAAACTAGGGGCGTTCAGTGTGAGAGGAGAGAGCGGTCAGGTGTACAGATTCAGCGCCTACCCCTCAGATAAGATGCGCTACGTTCTGTCCTCCGATATAGATTTCTTCCTCACAAGACCAGACTTCAGAGTGCTAGAACGATCTAAGGAGGACGCACTTGCAGTTGGTTGAGGCATTTCATGGGTCTTGAAGAAGTTGTCATTATAGCGTTATGCGCATGGCGCTTGACGGCCCTCATTTCGTATGAGGACGGGCCTTTGCGCATCTTCCGTCGGCTGCGAGCAGCGATGGGTGTACAGCACAACGATGCCGGAGAACCTGTAATGTGGCCTTCTGGACTTATTACGGATGCTATATCCTGTCCATGGTGTCTTGGCCTGTGGGCAGCAGCAGGCACTTGGGCGATCTGGGAATACGTGAGTGAGGCTGCTGTAGTAGTTTTTGCGGCTGGCACGGTACTGATAATGGTGGAGAAATGGAACCATGCACGCTGATACTGTAACAAAACTGCCTTTGGCTAGATGGTTTCGACTGATAGGTGTGCACCCATCCCACGCAGCGGGAATCTTCTTCGGCAACTCGCCTACAGTGTGTCAGCAACCATGGATGCAACACCCCTTCCAGGCAGTAGACAGAGTAGGTAGGGAAGAGGTGGCCGTAGCGATTGCGCAGGCAGAGGCAGACATAGAACGCGTCCTTGGCTACCGCCTTCTGCCTTCCTGGGAAGTAGATGAGTGGCGGCCGACGGAGCGTCCTTATCGTCCAGAATTATTCAATCTGAGTGGAACAGATGTACGTGGTTTCGCGCAGACGGTAGAGGCTAATTGGGGATACTTCATCTCTGGCGGCATCAGGTCAACCCCAGAGCTTAGAGTGTCTGATGCTCCGATTACTTACACAGACGGAGATCTCGATGGTTACTTTGAGACTGCTACTGTTACTGCACCAGTAGCGGCGGGGACTGACCCTTGCGAGATCCATGTCTACTATCCAGAATCCAATGTCTTCGTTCCTTCTGGCGGCTTGGTTGAGTGGGAGATACGTCCGATAGAGGTGTCAATAACAGGAGCCATCGCTACGATAACCTTCCGCCGAGATCTGGCGGTGATTCCAGAGGTCTGGAATGACTACTTCCCTCCTGCTGACGACAGTCACCTGCGCGGCGTCGATGGTGCGGTGGCCGCAAACTTCCTGCGGGTCTGTGACGTCTACCGTGTTTACAATGACCCTCAGACACAAGCATCCTTCCTTTGGGAGCCTTTCGGCAGCAGTTGCGGCTGCTCGTCAGGATGTGTCCTCTGTGCCTACAGCACACAGACAGGTTGCTTGATGGTACGTGGCGATCCACGCCAGAGCATCATACCTTATCGTCCTGGCAGTTGGGATGCAGATACCCTATCCTTCACTTCTGAAGCATGGTCAGAATGTCGGCAGCCAGACATCGTGCGTCTCTACTACTACGCAGGTTGGCGAGACAAGCGACTCTCCTGTAACACAGTCCGTATGGATCCTGACCTAGAGCGCATCGTAGCCTACTACGCTGCTGCGCTATTGGACAGGCCGATCTGCGAGTGCAACAACGTGACAGCATGGGTAGATCATTGGCAGCGAGACATGGCTATCCCAGGAGAGGAAGGTTTGCGGGCCAGCGAAGCAGACCTGGACAATCCTTTCGGCACACGCCGTGGCGCTGTGTTCGCCTGGAAGCGAGTGAAGCAGATGGCGATAGGGGGAGCAGTTCATGTCTAGGGTGACAAGCTTCACCGATGCCGACGGCAGGCAGTGGGCTGTTACTCTGCCTGACGATGCTCCTGAATCTGATGCTCCGTTGGGCCTGCTGATAGGACCTGCATCCTTGGAGACTCTAGGACTGCCGCTAGAGGCTGAGGTTCGGTTGCACAACGAGTTGTTTGCTCGCCATCTATGGACGCTAGCCGACGTGACGCGTCGGAGAATGGATATACTAGGTGCTCTCCAATCTGCCTTCAAGGTAGACATAGGAAAGATAGTGGAATTGTATATGAAGGAGAACAAAGATGCAAAGAGTCAACAGACCAAGAGGATAACAACTAGAAGTAGCAAGGTTATCGAACCTAAAAGAGGAGGTAAGAAACGATGACCACGGTCAGAACACCATTTTCGAGAGTCTTCACTCTCGAGGACAGAGCAGGTCCTGTCGCCATTCCCACCTATCAGGGTGTGGCGCGAGCTATGGGGCCATCCTGGAGTTTCGGCGACACCACTCCTGTAAGGGAGCCGGACTCCACTCGCTACGGCGCGTTCAAGATCGTAGACTCCATTCGGGGAGAGCAGGGGTTGCCTACTCTCAGTCTGGAGAACAGGTATGCCTACACCGTCTCCGAGTTTCTGCGAATGGGTCGCCGTGGATGCCCTCTAGACGTACAGGTTCACATGGGCGTGTGCCAAGACCCTCGTGACTTCAACGGCGGCTGGGACAAGGTGCTTGTGCTAGAGGGTGCAAGCCTGGTCAACTGGGGAACAGGGGAGATGGGAGCGCTGGAGCAGGGACAGGACGCGGTAGTCAACGAGAACATTGACTTCAGCGCTCTAGACCTCTACGAGATCAAGCGACTTCTGCTCCGAGAGTTGGCAACTACCGAGATCATATCCGAGATCGTGGATGTGGTTATCTGCGACGCCGTTTCCTGCGGAGCGTGCGGCATCCCCTCCGAGGGATGCGATAAGGTGTTTGCCATCGACATCGGCCACCCAGCGTCTCCTGGACTGGCGGCAGAACTCATCTACAGTGGCGATGGGGGAACTACCATCAGCGAGACCAACATCACAAGCCTACCGCCGAACACAGCCCCTTCTGCCATAGCCTGTGTTGGCATCTACCTAGTGGTGGTGTCAAATGCCGATTGTTCCATCCACTATGCGCCTATCGCAGACATCCTGAACGACGCAGAGACCTGGACTGAGACAGTGGTCGGTCTAGTCTGCCCTGCTGGTGCACCCAACGACCTGTTCAGCCTTGGGAGTGGTTTCACCTGGATCGTCGGCCAAGCTGGTTACGTCTACTTCTCCAGCGACATCACGGCTGGCGTGAGTGTTCAGGACGCAGGCGTTGCCACGACCCAGAACCTGAACGCTATCCATGGCGTGGACGAGGACAATCTAGTAGCCGTAGGTGTCTTGAACGCTGTCATTCACACTATCGATGGTGTTAACTGGACAGCCGTTCTAGGTCCGGCACCAGGCGTTACTCTCAACACCGTGTGGATGCGTTCGACAGTTGAGTGGTTTGTCGGCACTGCTACTGGACGACTTTACTACACCAGAGACAGTGGTGACAACTGGACGGAGAAGACGTTCCCTGGCAGTGGCACAGGCAGTGTGCGGGACATAGTGTTCGCCACGCCCACAGTCGGTTACCTGGCGCACAACACAGTCGCTCCCGCAGGTCGTGTCCTCCGCAGTATCGATGGTGGTAGTTCCTGGTACGTGCTGCCAGAGGGTACAGGTTCCATTCCTACTAACGACTACGTAGGAGCCTTGGCAGCCACAGGCGCTTGTCCCAACGTCTTCTTCGGTGGCGGTTTGGCGGCTAATGCAATAGATGGGTTCTTTGTAAAGGGAAGTTAGTATAAGGAGGAGTAGCTATATGGATCCTGGCGAGCAAGCTATCGAAGCAGCAGCAAAGATAGTAGAGGAAGTGCGGAAGCCTCCCTCTAATGAGGTGACGCTCAGCAACGGGATCGTGCTGAAGCTGAAGCCTGTACCACCGTTCCTAGTAAGGCAGGCCGTGCTCAGTCATAAGCGTCCCGAGCCTCCTGTAATGTTCATAAAGGACAAGGAGCGCGAGGAGGTCAACCCTAATGATCCCGCCTACCTGCGAGCAGTGGAGGAGTACGAGGCGCTTACGAGCGATACAGCTCTGAACATCACTTTGGCAGCAGGTACTGAGGTCAAGTCAATCCCAGAAGGGTTGTTCTCACCAGAGGACGATGGTTGGACGGAGATACTGGAGTACGCTGGCATCTCCACCACCTTTTGGGAGCGCAAGCTAGATCGCTATCTAGCATGGCTTCGCTACTACGCTCTAGGAGCGGCCACAGACATAACCTTGGTGACTAGCGCTTTGGCGAAGGGCATAGGGTTAACTGAGTCGGAGGTGCAGGCTGCCGCAGAGTCCTTTCGGAATAGAAAGGCACGGAGAGCCGATAATAGGGTACCAGCTAAAGCTGATTGACACAGGTATCACCTATCAGCGGACTTTGCCTGGACTGGTGCCTGAGATAGAAGAAAGAGATGCTGCTAGGTTCGGCGGTTACACCTGGAAAGGGTGGACGAGGCTTGCTCGCCAGGAGAGGATAGATGGATTGGCCTACGCCAGGATCTGTAGGCAGATAGAACTCCATGGTCAAGATGCTCAGAATCGTGAGGCCGAGCGTAGGATGAAGCGAACGAGGAACAAGTAAAATGGTCTGGCCTAAAGGACGTCCTAGGTCTGAGGAAGAGCGAGAGAAGATACGTAAAACTATGTGCTCTATTGAGCATAGAGCTAACATTAGTAAAAGATTCTCTGATCTGTGGCAAGATCCTGAATATCGACAACATCAAATTCAGGTTCGGTTAGGCAAGCACCATAGCGAAGAGCATAATCGAAAAATAGCTGAATCTGGTATGGGCCGTCGTCATACTCCTGAAGCAAAGGAGAAGAACCGTCGAGCAACCTTACAACAATGGGCTGAAGGTAAAGCGCACCCCAGAGTCTGCGAGACAGGTTGCTGTTGTGGAAGACACTCACTGGAAAAGCGAACCAAACTGCGAGAGGCCAGACTAGGTAGCACTATGGAAAGCTATATTCGAGAGAGAATTGCTGCAAGTATGGTTGGGAGACCTTTTTCGCAGGCACACAAGGAGAATATCAGGAAAGCCGCAAACGATCCTATTACAAAGGAAAAGAAGCGGCAATTCCATCTAGGAAGAAAGCGTTCGCCTGAAACGAGAGCGCTCTTGAAAATAGCCGTTATCAAAGCTACGAAAGCCTCACAAGAAGCCAATCCATCTAGGCTCGAATTGGAGGTCAGAGCTGTCTTGGATTTGCTGGGTGTGACCTACATACCGCAGAAGGAGATTCCTCCTTATGTAGTTGACATATTTATCCCCGCTCAAAATCTGATAATCGAATGCGATGGCAGCTATTGGCATAGTTTACCTGGAGCAAAAGGGTTTGATGCTCGTCGAGACGCTTGGCTGAAGAGACGAGGTTTCTTGATACAGCGACTCTCAGAAGAGGTAATTAGACAAGACACTATAGCGGCTGTTCAGGGAGCTATCAACCATGTTTGAAGAGGTTGGGATCCGTGCTGTGGTTCAGGGGTATGGCACGTATATGTCCCAGACCGCTAACATAAACAAGTCTACTGAGGGACTGAAGACTGGCCTCGGCGGACTTCAGAAAGTAGCCTTGATAGGTGGCGCTGCTCTAGCAGGAGTAGGTGCTGCCGCCATGATGCTGGCTAAGTCCTCCATCGGAGCAGCGGCTCAGATGGAGACCTACGTCACTCAGTTCAAGGTGCTTCTTGGCTCGGCAGATGCTGCTAAGGCGCGTCTAGCTGAGTTGGCTAAGTTCGCAGCCATCACTCCCTTCGAGTTGCCAGAGGTCGTCCAGGCCAGCAAGCTTCTGCAGACATTCGGCGGCACAGCACTCGCCACAGGGAAGACGCTCACAATGGTTGGCGATATGGCTGCTGCTTCTGGCGCAGGTTATGGTGAGATCGCCACTTGGGTAGGTCGTGCCTACACAGCCATCCAGTCAGGCAGGCCGTTTGGCGAGGCTGGTATGCGTCTCCAGGAACTCGCCCTCATGTCTGGAGAGACGCGCAGCAAGCTAGAGGAGCTTCAGAAGACAGGGGCCAGTAGCACTGTAATATGGAACGCCTTCACTGGCAGCATGTCCAAGTATACAGGCATGATGGGTGAACTAGCTGTAACGTTCACTGGTCTCACCTCTACTGTGGCAGACTCTTACAAGGGCTTGCTGCGTGAGTTCGGCACACCTCTCCTGGAACCTGCCAAGGCTGCCTTGACAATGATAATCAACTTCCTCAGCGATCCTGCTGTGATCGCTGGAGCCAAAGCGTTGGGAGAGGCAGTAGCTGGACTAGGCAATCAATTCCTCGCACTCTTCTCAGACAAGGTAACGGGCGCGGCGAAAGGATTTGGCAATATACTGACCGACATGGCTGAGAAGCTGAAGACTGTAGATATCAGTTCCTTCTTCAAGGCTGCTGGCGATCCCCATGGTGCTCTTAGTAAGTTAGTGAGTGCTCTAGGAGACCTTGGTAAAGCCTTGTTCGAACTCATTCCAGTCATGGCTAAACTAGGGGTAGGCATGGGAAGTATTTTCCTCACGATCCTTCCTAAACTCATAGATGCCTTCCTTCCTCTTATAGAGTTGATAGCCGATAGTCCTCCTCTGATCTACGCTATGGCTGCAGCCTTTGCAGCTATCAAGTTAGCGGGCCTCGTCACTAGCGTAATGGCTCTGACCTCTGCTGTAACTCCTCTAAGTGCGGCTATGGTAGGAATGGCCTTAGCAGCATCTGGAATAATAGCTATTGCAGGAAAACTAGGGTTGTTTACGACCGAACAGGCTAAGTCCCAAAGGGATCTGAATGCTGCTATGTCAGAGGGGCAAGATCTCTTCGAACGTAATCTCATCACTGCCGAAGAGCTTGCCAGAAGAACCTACACAGCGCAGGTTCAGGCTCTCAAGGATATGGTTGCAGAGCAGATTCTGGCTATGGAGACCTTATCGTCAGGTGCTCAGGAGGGGAGTAAAGTCTGGGTTCAAGAGAACAAAAAGTCCATGAAGGAGATGGAGGAGGACGTTGCAGAACTAATCAAGGGGATGCAACGGGACAAAGTTGATTATATTGATGTTATTGAGGGTCTGAAGGCGGCTGGAATAGATTGGAAAGACACTATCATCGAAGATGTTCTCAAGGAAATGCGCCTAGCCTATGAGGACGATATTCCACGCCTAGTAAATCTGGCTGATGCAGCAGCTCTTGCGCTTGCTGAGACAGGAGCGGCTGCTGGCACCAGTGCTACAGATATGGCAGCCGCTACTGAGACCGCCATCAAGAAGATGCAGGAGGACTACGAGAAGATCAAGGACTCTGTTAAGGACATCCTTCCTACAGTAGATGAGACCTTCGCGGCTTGGAAGGCCCGTATCGAGGGCATGGCAAAAGCCTATGCCGAGTTCCCAGAGAATATCCGAAAGCTCTATGTCCTCTTCCGTGATGCAGGCGTTGATAATGCCTACGCCGTTGCTGAGGGTTGGGCTTCTCAGGGACCAGAAATGACAGCGGCTGCTCTTACCTACTTCAAGGATATACCTGTAGAGGCTCTCCAAGAAGCAGGAGTGGCGATGACCACTGTCATGGGAACGAACCTTGCGGATGTCAATACAGAATTCACCTCCTGGACTGTCAAGTACGAGGCTGATGCAGCGACGAGACTCAAGGCTGCGGGTCGTACGATTGCTGATGCCATAGCAGAGGGAATGAAAGAAGGCTTCAAGCTCGCTTCTGGTGAGATCTACACAGCAGCCGATATGATGGCTGGAATGGCCATCGATGCGATGGAGAAGCGAGGCGGTGTGAAATCTCCTTCCACTGTCACCACTAAGATCGCGGATGAATACGGCACAGGCTTCGCAAATGGCATGATTGATAGTGCTGATAAGGTCGTAGACGCAGCAGAGAAAGTGACCATAGGAGCGATCCTAGCCCTGCAACGTGGACAAGTTCCAGCTGCTACTGCAGGGGAGACCTTCGCAGCGTCCTTCGCAAGTGGGGCTATGGATGGTCTCTTGGCCTTGCGCCAGGAAATGAAGAGTGCTGTAGAGCCTGTTCTGGCAGTCCTTAATGCTGGTATAAAGGAAGAGGAGGCTTACCTCGCCGATGTTGCTGCTGCCCTTGTCATTGCTACTGCTGAGCATACCAGACTAGGAGACGCTCTGAAGGTTGTTAAAGATGATATAGCCATCGCTAAAGGTGCGATGGATGATTGGAAGAATGCCGTCCTAGAAGGCACGCGGGCCTTTAGCGATGCAGGCCAAGCGATAGACGAAAGCTCCAACAAACTCGGCCTAGCCATAGCCAAGGTTAAACTAGGTGTGTTGGAAGAGGGACTGGAGGCGGGAGATTACGCATCGGAGAAGTTGTCTGCCAAGATCAGGACTTTGGCTTCCCTGATAGGCGTTGATCTGCATGGTGCAGGCAAACTCACTTTCGAAGGGATACAGAAGGTGTTGGAGGCTGCAGGAGAGCAGATGGACATTTTCTCTCAAAAGGCATCGGTGGTAAACCTACAGGAGAAGGTGAAACTAGGGCCTGAGCAGTACAAACTAGAGAAGTTTTTCCAAGACCTCGGCGGCTATGCCGAGTTCTCCTACGAGGAGATTATCACTGGTGCTACAGATGCTGCCAGGGAGATGGCTGTCCTAATCATCAAGCAGAACGACCTGAATCTCTCCATCGAGCGGCAGGCAGGCCTGGTTGACTTCCTGAACGATGTCCAGAAACAGCATGAGGAGATACTTGGCAGGCTGCAAAAGGCATACGATGACCTCTTTGGTCTAACTTCCAAGATAGACCAAAGCATCAAGGCCATCTGGGAAGCGCAAGGTGGCGACCAGGTTATCAAGAGCATAGAAGAGGCTTTTGCTGCCATCGACCGTGGCCAGACGGATGCGGCAACGGCTGCGATGGCGAACGCCACTACCCTCTTCGACAGCATCAAGGCAGCAATAGCGGTCATCTACCCTGGCAAGGAGAACTTGCTGGCTCCGATTGAGACGCTGCTAGGAGAAGTAGAGACCAAGGTAGAGATAGATGTTGGCAACGTAGGTAAGCTCCTGAGTGGCGACCTGTCTGGCATCTCCGACGACCTAGGTGCTGTTGACAAGAGTGTAGTGGGCGTTCAAGGAGAAGTTACACGTGGCTTCATGGCTACAATGAACAACCTGCGTGATTGGGTTGTAACCCTACTGTACGGCATCGCTGCTAACACCAACTACCTTGGTGAACTCCTAGACATCCGCTTGAATACAGAAGATGCTGTTAGCGAACTCATCATTCATACAGACCTCCTTGGTCAGATACGGGATGCAATAGGAGCCATTGAGATTACTGCTCCTGCTGCTCAGAAAGGTGCTTACGTCAGGAGTGCAGGACTTGCCTCCCTCCATGCTGGGGAATTCGTCTGGCCTAATATGCGTACTATGGTCGAGGAGTTGATGAGGAGAACGACCATGGCAGGAGGAGGCGTAGCTTCTGCCTACCAATTGTCTCCACACTATCTTCCCTCTCAAAGCGCTGGCGGCAACGGCGGAGGCATGACGATCAACAATTCTCCCACCTTCATGACTCCTGCGAATGAGATGGTGAAGCAGTATGAACGTTCCTTCCGCAGTCTAGCCTTCTCGCTGAGGAGACCCTAAATGCCTGTCTACACTTGGATAAACAATACGCTTGGTATCCAGCGAGCCTTCTCTAGCAGGTCAGGACACACAGTGCTGGCGGTCAGCGGCCTCAGCCTGCCGGACAAAGATCACATCTCGGCCCGAGCGCCTGAGCAGCATGGTGACACTTATATTGCCACCTACTTTCGGCCACGAGAGTTCAGCATCATTCTCTCTCTGAGCGGTTGCGACGCTGCAGATTTCCAGC